>Ga0209311_1000306_pt1 | contig 50099 bp, 37 predicted proteins | sample AD_UKC045_MetaG_FD_184417 | JGI IMG/M metagenome (GOLD analysis project Ga0209311, IMG submission 184417) | Active sludge microbial communities of municipal wastewater-treating anaerobic digesters from USA - AD_UKC045_MetaG (SPAdes) (version 2) | ecosystem: Engineered > Bioreactor > Anaerobic >...
ACTGCTTACTTATGAATAAAATTGGCTTTTTATATTGAAATTTAATAAATCAGAGACTTGTTTAGCCTTGTTTATAATTAAAATAACTATTGACATTTATATACCAGTGCATCGCCTTTATGCGATGTGTCGGACCGGAGGTCCGAATATTGTCTGAAAAATGGAAACTTTACCGATCATTACATATCATCTTCATATTACGCAAATATATGTATTTTCGTAACTAATAAAAACACTAAGACTGCCTGCGGCAGTCCACAGTCCATAAAGGGACTGTACTCCGGTTCCAGTAGAATCTGAGCTACTTCCAAGCTCTAACAACCTGGCATTTTCTTTCGTTTTCACACAGTCTGGGGAGGCTTGGGACCAGAAAAAATTTTTTTGCAATAAAACAGCTTTTTTTATCAAGCCCCGGTTCCCGCAAAATGAATAACTTTCTCCTTAATGGATCATATTATTAAAAAATCTCTTTAGCCCAGGTATCTCAACGAGATGGATGAAATACAACGAGCGCCGTTTAATGTATATCCAGGGTATTTTGTGAGCATGGTATTTTAACGCTTACCGGTTAAAAGCTACTTGGCATGTCATGGTCATTAGGATAGAGAACCACCGGAACGCTGGGTTTACCGGGTTTTAAAAAATCATCCAGGTTACGAATTGAGTACTGCCTCTACGGCGGCGACATTTTTATATATTTATCCAAGCGCTTGTATATTTTACATGATATCATTAAAAAAGGGGTATCCGGCCAGGCATTCACAATTCGGCATGACAATCCTTCTCCTTTTGTCATCATAACGTGGTTAAAAACCCATATATATTACAGCTTCTTTTAAAATGACAATTAACATTCGTAGATACTAATAAATCCTGGAATTTGAGAGAGCGCCAGACAAGTTCCCCACACCACCTTATTCATCTCTTTTTCTGTTGGAATATGCATCCCAAATCACCATAAAATTAATAGAGATGTTGATATTATCATGCGATTGTATCTTTTGCAAAATTATCAGCGCCTGTTTTATCATTAAATGTAATACCAGGGAAAACCAAGCCAGACATCTCTATGTTCGTTTTTTTTGGCATGGGAATACATGACTTTTATAATCTCCGGCCTTGCTAATCTCTATTAATGCGAATATTTGTTCAGAGTTTTCTGTGTTTGAATAAGAAAATTTAATTGTAAATTATCTGCTATAAACAATAAACACCCTATTAAAAACCCTGTTATTATGACTTTTTTGTAAAATAGCAATTAAAGTCAAGAAATTCATTAAAATATTGTTTATCTTTTCTCAACTTGAGAATGATCTGATGAAAAAAGAAATAATAATTGCAGTCGGGAAAATGCAGGACTATATTAAAGCCCATTTGACTGAACCGATTACACTTTATGATTTGGCTCGTTCATGTGGCCTGTCACCCTGGTATGCCTCCAGGATTTTTAAAGAACTATTGGGTAAAACACCATTTGAATATATCCGGGCATGCAGAGTATCACAGGCCGCCTTGAAACTCAGAGATGAAAAAGTTAAGGTGATCGATGTAGCTTTGGATTTTGTATTCGATACCCATGAAGGATTTACAAGAGCATTTACCAGGCAATTCGGGATAAATCCGGCCAGGTATAAAAAGACCACTCCTCCTGTTAAACTTTTTCTGCCTCATCAGATTATAGATTCGTACACAAATTTCTTAAAAGAGGAAAAGTTTATGAATAATAAAGAATTAAGCAAATCAGAAACCGACCCGGTCAAAACCGTATTCGTTCAAGTTATAGAAAGACCGGCGCGCAAGATGATCCTGAAAAGAGGTATTAAAGCGACAGATTATTTTGAATACTGCGAAGAAGTCGGTTGTGATATTTGGGGCATCCTTGTAAGCATAAAAGAGGCATTGTATGAACCTGCCGGATTATGGTTGCCTTCCGGAATGGCGCCCCTTGGCACATCTGTGTATGCGCAAGGAGTAGAAGTCCCTGCCGATTATTCCGGTCTGATTCCGGAGGGCTTTGACATGATTTATCTCAAACCCTGTAAAATGATGATATTTCAGGGTTCGCCTTTCAGGGATGAGGATTTTAAAGAGGCGATTCAGAGTTTGTGGGATGTTATGAAAACATACAATCCCCCAATTTACGGTTTTGAATGGGCGGATCAGGTTGCGCCTCGTTTTCAAATGGAGCCCATAGGGTATCGCGGCTATATCGAGGGCCGGCCCGTTAGAGAGATCGTTAAGTAAAATTACAGGATGATTAAAAAGAAAGGAAAATTAATGAAAAAGATTGCGCTGATAATAATGACATTTATTTTTATTTCAATTACAACTTTCTGTGACCAACATGGCGATTGGGAAAAAACTATAAACTATATGGGCAACCAGGTTTGCTACGAGATAAGGGGAAAAGGGCCAAAAACACTCTTTTTTATTCACGGATGGACCGGCAGCCGGGAAACCTGGAAGTATCAGTTGGATGCCTTTGATGATTATCGCGTTATTGCGATTGATTTACCGGGAAACGGGAAAAGTGGGAAAAATGAAAAAGTTAATTACACGATGGACTTGTTTGCGGATACTATATACGAAATCCTTAAAAAAGAGAATATTAATAATGCCTTTTTCATTGGTCACAGCATGGGCTTTGCTGTTGCTGAAGTAATGGCTTGCAAGTATCCTGAAATCTGCAAAGGGATAGGCAGTGTCGATGGCGCTCATTTTGAATTACCTGAAGAGCCGGTAGAAAAGGAGGCCTGGATTCAATATAACAGAGAGTTTGCGAAAAGCATGGAAAATGAACAAGGAAGAAAAGATTTTATCAATGCTTTATTTTTACCAGATACCCCCCAAATATTAAAAGATGAGGTTTTTAAAATATCCAGTAATGTGCCCCTGACAATAGGTAAGTCTATGATTGAAGGTGTGGAATCCAGTCAAAATTACTGGAAAAAACGGATTATGAATATTCCATGCCTGGCAATTTACTCACCAGCTTATCAGCTAACCCCAAAAGATAAAGCGGATTTTATCAATATGTATCCTTTGGTTGAATATCATGAAATCGAAAAAGTCAGCCATTTTTTCATGCTGGAAATACCGTATAAAGTGAATCAAATCTTGCTGGATTATCTGTCTAAAGCATATTGATAAACCGTCATTTAGCTTTACTAATACAAACGGGAACAGCCGGAATGTCCGGGTGAAAATAGTGGCCAAGGCGGCTTGCGCTGCAAAGGCAACAGCGAAGGAATATTGTGTAGTGATGTTCCGTTATCCCAAAAGTAAAACCGACCTGCAGATCGGGGCTGAATCAAAAGCCCCAATTTACATAAAGTCATTTAAAACATAAAGCGCTCAAAATAAGCTTGTCATTTCGAGCGAAGCGAGAAATCTTGTTTTTACAATATGTTAAATACGAAAGATTCCTCATCGCTTCGCTCCTCGGAATGACATGAAAAGCTTTTTTTTTCTCAAATTTGTATTCTAGTCTACTTTTGGGGGCTTTTGATACAGCCCCGGAAGAAACTGGTAGGGGCGTCCCGGTGGGACGCCCTTGCAAACAAGAACTCATAATTATTACCGACAGAGCCGGTTGAGGGGGATTCCAAGCCAGGAGGCCTGGAACCAGAAAAAAAATATTTAATTGGAAGACACTTTTTAACTGCGAAAATTTTGCGCACCTGTGCAAATTATGCGGGCTAACTGGCGGGAAAATAAACTGACGCTATTTACAAATATTTGTTTTTTATGAGTTTGAATGAAGTTGTTGTAATGGTATAACAATTGCTTTTACATGGTGGATTGATAATTCAATGCATTAAAATATTGTATAAAAATAAAAATATTTATTATATTTCACCTGCAGGGGATTTTACCCTGAAACGGGAAGAAATTAATCCAATTGTAAGCCTGGGAGAACGCATGAAAAAGTTGGTGGCAAGTTTGGTTATGGTTTGCGGATTGCTGTTCATAGTTAATGTTATTATAGATGCGGCGCAAGCGAATGAAAGTTATTATGGTGAAATTGCCAGGGATTTTATGCAAAACCCGGACAAGTACAGCAACCAGAATTCACTATCCGGTACTGCCGAAAATGACTGGGACCTGAAGTTCAGTGAGCCGAATATAACCGGGGATACGGGTTTTGGCCATAGCGTGGCTTGCGCCGGGGATGTGAACGGCGACGGGTATGATGATGTGCTGGTTGGGGCTAATTATTATAATAATGAACGAGGCCGGGCATACCTCTATTATGGCGGCCCGGATATGGATGCAGACGCTGATCTTATCATGACCGGCGACACCCAAGAGAGCGATTTTGCTTGTAGTGTCGCTGGAGCCGGGGACGTCAATGGCGATGGCTATGCGGATATAATAATCGGGGCAAACTCTGCCGGAACGGCTTATCTTTATTTAGGCGGAGCGAATCCGGATAATATTGCCGATGTGGTTATGAGCCAAAGAGACGAACCTTATTTCGGTGATTGCGTTTCCGGCGCCGGGGATGTGAATGGCGATGGGTATTGTGATGTAATGATCGTAATCCCTGGAGGACGACATTATAGAGATGGTTATTTAGAAAACGAATATACCGGTTATGTTTACCTGTATTATGGCGGGCAAGCAATGGATAATATCGCAGATGTGGTTTTAGCAGGTGAAACTCCCGGCGATAATTATGCTGGCAGTATTGCCGGTGTAGGTGATGTAAATGGCGATGGTTACGCCGATGTGCTGGTTGGAGCTTACTATATTAACAATTATACAGGACGGATGTATTTATATTACGGTAACCCGAACATGGATGCGACTGCCGATGTTGTTTTTTACGGGAAGCAAGAAAATAGTTATTTCGGTGCTACTCTTACCGGGGCCGGCGATGTAAATAACGATGGCTATGATGATATACTTGTCGGCGCTTATAAAGATAATAGTGACAAAGGACATGCCTATATATATTACGGCGGTACGGCAATGGATAATACTGTGGATATAATGCTATCAGCACAATCAGATTTTAATTATTTTGGAAGCGATGTCGCCGGGGCCGGTGATGTAAACAACGATGGCTATGATGATATTCTTATTGGGGCATGCTTTTCTTTTACTGAAGGACGTGCTTATTTGTATTACGGTAGTGCGCATATAGATAATAATGCGGATATTGTTTTTACCGAAGATAAAAAGTTGAACTACTTTTGTAATGGCACAATCGCCGGTGTTGGGGATGTGAATGATGATGGGTATGCGGATATATCAATCGGAATTAGCGGTAGCGGTAATAGTTACGATGAGGTTGATTGGATTTATATTCTAAACGGCAGTGCGAATATTGATAAAACAGCAGATCTTACCCTCACCGGAGAAACAGTTAGTAATGGATTTGGATATAGTGTTGCCGACGCCGGGGATGTAAATAATGATGGTTACCATGATGTTTTGATTGGCGCTATATCTTATTGCTATGAAACCGGTCAGGTATATTTATATTATGGAGGGCCTGATATGGATACGATCCCGGATATTGTCATGACAGGTGAGGACGCTAATAACTATTTTGGTTACAGTGTCGCCGGCGCCGGGGACGTAAATGGTGATGGGTATGATGATGTGCTGGTTGGGGCTTACCGATATGAAAATTCAGATTATTGGGAAGTAGGTCGTGCTTATTTATATTTGGGGGGCTCCAATATGGATGGTAAAGCTGATATAGTAATGACAGGTGAAGCGCCGGAAGATTATTACGATGTCGAGTTCGGTTATAAGGTGGCTGGGGCTGGTGATGTGAATGGCGATGGGTACGATGATATTCTGATTAGCGCTCGGTGTGAAGGATATAATATTAATGTTTATTTGTTTTATGGAGGGGCGGCTATGGATAATATTGCAGATGCAATCATTGCAAAACAAAGAGATCCGATCTCTATTTATTCTTTGAGTTGGAATGAAGCTTTATCAGGAGTCGGAGATGTCAACCAGGATGGCTATGATGATATATTAATTGGCGAATGCGTCTATAGCGAAGATAAAAATATTGTCGGCCGGGCATATCTTTATTATGGGGGAGTGGATTTTGACAATGAAGCGGATGTGATCTTTACCGGGGAACTCGATATGAAATACCTGGGAAGAAAAGTCGCTAGTGCCGGCGATGTAAATAATGACGGTTTTCTGGATTTATTAATAGGTTGCGGAGGATATAAAGTTAACCTGTATTTTGGCGGCCCTGATATGGATACTAGTCCAGATTTGATATTGGATGGGGCAGTGTATGGAAAGACTACATACTACGGAGAAAGCATGACCGGCGGAGTCGATATCAACCATGACGGTTATGATGATGTTGTTGTTGGAGCTTATGGTTATGCAACATCAACCGGCCGGGCCTATATTTATTACGGTGGCCCGAATATGGACGACCAGGTCGATGGCATTCTGACCGGGATTGAAAATAGCTGTTTTGGTTTCAGTCTTGCCGCCCTGCAAGACGTGAATGGTGACGGATTCAGCGAATTGCTTGTGGGCGCTCCGTATTACGGAGAATACTATAATGGAGACGCCTATCTCTACTTTGGCAGCCAAACGCTCGATGTGGAAGACGCGGGAAACAAAACTTTAGCCTTACCGAACCGGGTACAGTTGTGGAATAACTATCCCAATCCCTTTAATCCCGCCACGAATATTGAGTTTGAGTTACCGGCGCGGGCGAGTGTGGAGGTGGTGGTTTATGATGTGTCCGGCCGGCGGGTGCGGAAGCTGCTGCACGAGTGGCGCAGCGGCGGCCAGCACCGGGTAACCTGGGATGGCCGGGATGATGCCGGACTACCGGTGAGCCGCGGGGTGTACCTGTGCCGGTTCAGCACAGATACCGGTTTTGCAGAGACGAAAAAGATGACGCTGGTAAAGTAGGTTGGGTTTACAGCAGTGGGGGCGGTGTAGACTGGGTGGAGGGTGTGAACAGGTGGATTGGGCTAAAGCCCCGATATTTGAATTTTAATGTTCCACGATCTAAAGATCGTGGCAATGAGAGGATAGAATATTCAATCAGTTCGCAGATTCAGAACAAGGGGCAAAAGCCCCTTGTTCTGAGAAAAAACGAAATATTTGTTCCCGGTGTTTATTTCACCAGCGTCATTTTACCCCAAAGCGTTTGATGTGGAGTTTGCAGGCGGCAGAAATACAGTCCGCTGGCGAAGCGGGAGGCGTCGAATGTACAGGAGTGCCAGCCGGCGGGTTGTTTTTCGGCGTCGATGAGGGTCAGCATTTCGCGGCCAAGCACATCAAATATCTGAAGCGTTACCACATCGGCGGCGGGCAGGCCATAACGGATGGTGGTTACCGGGTTGAAGGGATTGGGATAGTTTGGCGCCAGGGACAAATCCGCAGGGATATTTTCCATTGATGCCAGATTGAGTATAATTTCACTGAAAGCATCATCATTAAATGTATCGCTGCCTTGAATTGTTGTGGATTGCAGTGAAAATTCATTATTGTTCGCAGGGTCCCATAATTTAAAGGATAATTTTTCAACAAGGACTGCGTTTTTATCATCGGTTTGCTGTTCATCGGTCCAGGCCAGAATAGCCAGAGGAAACCGGCCGTTATAAAGGGTGGAACCGATGCACGTGTTTGCATCTGTAAATACAGCTATTTCAGCACCTGGGGTGATATCCGTTCCTTGAATACTATTAATAATAATGGCATGATAATCGGGGCCTGTTTGATCTATCCTGAAATGGGCGCCAGGAGCTGAAATGGTTTTTGCCAGGGCCATTCCCGGTGAATTCTGTATAGATAACGGCGCCGGATAAATAAGGGTAGCCGCCTGGTTCATATAAAGTTTATATCCTGCGCCAGGGGCCATATCGCCAATACTGTTCATTTTACCGGGAATGTAGAACCCGTTGCGTCCTTTGGCAATACCAAGTTGTGCGTCAATGCCGGCCAGGGCAATTTCGGCATTCATGGGGTCGTTGGGCAGAAAGCTAACCCAATTCCAACCTGCGGCAAGAGTAATTGGCGTGTTAGCTGCAACGCATTCTCCGGCGAAAGACAGTTGTTGAGCGGATTGCATGTTAACCTGGTACATTTGCAATACATTCCAGTCACCTATACTGTTTATAGTTCCTGGAACATAAAAACCATTTATACCTTTAACAATTGTCACACCCTGAACAGAAGCCCAGGTTGAGGACATGGAAGGATTTTCCGGTATAACATTGGCGGAAATCCAGTTCCAGCCGCTGGCAAGGGTAAGAGAATATGTACAGGCAGTTCTGAATTCTAATGGATTTATTTGCGCCATTGGGCCGTTACCCCATTCGCCATTGCCGGAGGTATAGTTGGCGCCGGATTCTGGGGCGTATTCGGTATTTGTACTGCTATCCCACAGGCGGAAATGTAAAGCTTCACCACTGGCAAAGCCATCTTTGACATCGGTTTGGGAATCATCACCCCAGGACATAATTGAATACGGGGGATTGCCATAGATTACCACTGCGCCGGCGCAAATCTCGCCACCAAAACCGTTAGAGGTGAAAATGCCTATTTCATCGCCGGGATTTACAGGAATGTCATCAAGGGTGACAGCATAAAGAAGCACCGGGTAATAATCCTCTGTTTCTGTCCAGCTAAAGTGTTGTATTGCCGGTAAAATTGAAAACACGCTATTGCTTTGGTCGACCGGGCTGCCGTCGGCATCGGCTATTCGCACCAGGCATAAAGTAGATGGGACATTTGGAATAGTCCAGGGATGGGAACCGTCATTACTGGTGTTGGCGATAATGGCCGACCAGGTGGACCCGTTGTTGGTGGAATAGTCAATATTAACAGTACTGCTGATGTTACTGGAAGTCCAGGTAATATTATGACTACTGCCAGCCAGCCAGTTTTCGCCGCCGTTGGGGGAGGTGAGAGTAATGTTTGCAGTTGTGCCGTAAATAGTAAATACGTTGTTACTTTGGTCAACCGGGTTTCCGTCCGTGTCGGCAATCCGCACCAGGCACATAGATGATGGTGTATTGGGGATTGTCCATGAATGGGAGCCGTCATTTGAAATTGCAGTAAAAATTCTGAGCCAATCAGTACCGTTATTGATTGAATAATCAATGTTGACCGTACTGCCAGCGCCAGAAGAATTCCAGGTTATTCGCTGGTTACTGCCTGTTTGCCAGTTTTCACCGCCATTCGGCGTGGTTACAGTAATAGTACTATTATCGGCGGCTGCCTGGGTGATTTGTGATTGTTGTGGACTGTTTGACGCCCAGGCGGCGGTTATTTGTATGACGCCGGTGCGCGGGCTAGAGTTCGGATTGGCGAGGTAATGAGCATTGATTGTGCCATTACCGTTACCCGATGTTGCCGAGGTAATTGATAACCAGGTGGAACCACTGGTTACGCCAGCTGTCCAGGGCATATCATCAGCTCCGTTACAAGTAATGGTAAGAGTCAGGTCGCCGGCGCTGTTACTGACATTTTGTTGCGCGGGTGAGACCTGAATAACAGCAGCAATGTCGCTGGTTAATATGGTAGCATAGTTATTAGAGTTGTTACGGGTGTCTACCGGAGTACTTGATGAATACCAAGTGTTTACCGGCGAGCCGGACTGATAATTAGTGTATTTTTCTACTGAAAAAGAGATTATTTCGCCGGTAGTGGATTTGCTGCCATCATATACATTCAGAAAAAACTTGTCGGCAGTATTATTCATATAGGGCACAAATTCTGTAATATCAAGCGCCATATTATTAGCAGGATAAGGACGAGGCCCGCCCTGGCTGATAAAATCATCCATTTTTTTTGTACGCGTAGGACTGGAGGTTTCGCCAATGCCCAGAGTTATATTACAATCACTGCGATTGTTATGGGAAACATTAAACACCGCCAAAAGCTGTGGTTGGTAATTAACACGATTTTCATATACAAAAATAACCTGGACCCTTTCCATCATCGCTTTATATGAAATGTAATAAAACCCGTCGGCGTCATTTTCCCAGCTGCCCTCGCCCCATGAATTGGCTATTTTAAAGGCCCCGTAATTATTGGAGGAGCCGGATTCGGAATAAGGACCATAATTATCGTCATACCCGACTATCGTATTGGCGTGGTTGGTTTCAGAGCCGCTGTAATTATTCCATGTCCACAGGTCATTGCTTGTCATGTCTTCATATTCATCGGCATTAACGGGGATTGTGACGCAATTATAATTTTCGATAATGGTTTTCAATTCTACCAAATTTGCTGCTTCAGTAACCCACATGTAACTATAACCGGAATCCGAGCGATATAAAGGAGCTTGCCGCCAGGCAGATTCGTCAGGCCAAGTCGTGCTGTTGCGCGGATCAAAGGGCATTAAATCCCAGGTGCAGCAGCCTATCGTATATAGTAAATCGATGGCATCGCTAAAATAGGCGCCTTCATCTACGCCATCATTAATTTGATGATAGATGAAATCGGGGCTGAATATTTTATTTTGATAAGCGGAACTTGGTTCTCCATCGTATCCGCCCTCCCACCTGGCGCCGGACAGATTCCAGTTATGTTCACGGGCTTCCTGAAAGGTTTTCACATAATAACCCTCAGCCCAGGCAACGCAGGAACCTTCGCCATCCTGATTACCGATAGGGGGGAACCAGTTCGTAGCTGAATTATCATGATTAGGGGCAGCTTTGAGTCCCCCGCCAATTTTATTAATTTTATCGACGAGTATGGGTAAATTGCGAACTTGCTGCCATTCGGCTTCAGTTGGAGGTTTTAGACCGGTGCCATGACCATTGACTTTAATGTTATAATTTTTTCCATCCTGATAAACACCGATTTTTGCTTTTATACGATTGAACTCCTGATCAGTCATTATTCGTTTATTCAAGGTAATGCTCTGGGCAAAAAGCAATTGCGCTCCTAAAATAATCACTAGAAAGAATAATATATTCCTCATTTTTCCGACTCCATTGCTTATGTTGTGCTGAAATCTTGGTAAATATAAAATGTTAAAGCCAGATATTGTGTCCATACCTGGCTTTAACGGTTCTACACAAATATACTTTACTCGCGGTTAAATTATTTGACCAGGGTCAACTTTTTAATAAATTTTTCCTTTTGGGTGTCGAGCTGATAAAAATAGATACCTGACGATACTGGAGTGTTGTCTTGATTAGTACCATCCCAAATAGCCGTATACCGGCCTGCTTCATGTAATTCATTGGTCAGGAGTTTGATCAACTCGCCATTAATATTGTAAATGGCCAGTTCAACCCTTGAGGCCACCGGTAATTCATATTGAATTGTGGTGGTCGGGTTAAACGGATTGGGATAATTTTGCTGCAAACTGAACCGGGTTGGTAAGGACTCTACGGTTTCCAGGGTTACAAATGAATATGGTGATGCCCCGAAAAATTCTGAACCCTTGTTGACCAGGCAATTCATTTCAACAGCATTATTATTTTGTTCATTCCAATATTTAAAGTACATTTTTTCGCCCGACTTTAATCCTTCAACAAGATCGGTTTCATCGTTATCGGCCCAAGCCAAAAGAGCTATGGGAGTTTGACCTGTGTATACAACAGAGCCGGCGTATAAACCATTCTCAGAATATATCGCAATTTCTGCGCCAGGTTGTAGACCCTGAACATTTTCAATGACTATAGCATGGTAATCGTCACTTTGCGGCCTGGTTGCAAAATGTTGCCTTTGTGGTGCAGTTTTATGTAATTCGGGTGCTAAATTTTGCTCCGGGCTGGCTGTAGCAGCGGGGTATATGAGAGTTGCTGCCTGATCCAGGTATATCCGGTAACCGGAGCCGGTGGTCATATTACCAATGTTATTGATTGTACCCGGGATATAGAAGCCGTTACGGGATTTTGCAATAGAAAGATGTGAGACAATGCTGGCCAGAGCAGTTTCGGCATTGATCGGGGAATTGGGTAAGTAACCTACCCAGTTCCAATTCTGCTGTAAGGGAATGGGCATGTCGGCGGCAATGCAGGAGCCGGTAATTACTAACTGGCAAGCTGATTGTACATTAACCATGTACATTTTTTTTACATCCCAATCGCCAATAGTGTTAATGACGCCGGGAATATAAAAACCGCTTTGTCCTTTAACAATATTCAAGCCGGGGATGCCAGCCCACACTGTTTCCATATCCGGGGAATCAGGGGCAACATTGCTGGAAATCCAGTTCCAACCAGCGAGGAGATTTATTGTCAGATTACATCCAGCCTTGAACTGAAGAGGATTGATTTCCGCCATAGCGCCATTTCCCCAGTTACCGTTACCGGTAGTATAGGTCGCGTTGAATTCCGGTCCATATTCAGTTTGTGTTTCACTATCCCAGAAGCGGTAATGCAAAGCTTCGCCAGAAGAGAAACCGTCCTTTACCCCGGTTTGTGAATCATCGCTCCATGCTTGTAAGGAATAAGGAGGCGCCCCGTTAATGGTTACCGCACCGGCGCATACCAGCCCACCCTGACCATCCGAAGCAAAAACGCCTACTTCGTCGCAGGTATTTGCCGGGATATCATCGAGTGTCACTGTATATAATAAAATGGGATAATAGTCTTCAGTAACCGTAAATGCAAAGTGGGGGGGACAAGGAGGTGTTGTTATAGTAAAGACATTGTCACTTTGATCTGTGGGTGTACCGTCGATGTCTGCGACCCTTATAAGACAATTAGTTGATTGGTTATCGGGTATAGTCCAGGATAGTGTATTATTGTTAGGTGTATTGGCGTTGATTGTGTTCCAGTTTGTTCCATTATTAATGGAATATTCGATTTTAACATTGGGAATAGTACCGAGTGTCGTCCAGGTTATGTTATGGGCGCTGCCAACTTCCCAACTCTCGCCGCCGTTGGGTGAGGTTATAGTGATATTATCACCTTGTATTGTAAATACATTATCGCTTGTATCACTAGGAGCTCCGTCGGCATCGGTGATAGCAATCAAACATTGTGATGATGGTGTATTTGACACTGTCCAAGATTTTGAGCCATCATCTGTAACATTGGACAGAATTCTCGTCCAGCTTACCCCATTATTAGTGGAAAGGTCAATATTCAAATTACCACTTGTTCTGTAAGAAGTCCAGGTAATAGGATGACTTGAATCAGGCAGCCAACTTTCTCCACCATTAGGAGAAGTAATGATGATATTGGGGGCAGTAATTGTAAAAGAGTTATTACTTGTATCCGTTGGATTCCCGTCAACATCGGTAACTCTGACCCGACAATTGGTTGATGGAGATTCAGGAATAGCCCATGAATGAGCGCCATCATCAGGTGTGCTTTCAATAATAGAAATCCAGTTAGAGCCATCGGTCGTAAATTCAATTTTTACATTACCACTGGTTCCCCCGGAAGTCCAGGTAATATTATGATTAGTGCCAGATTCCCAACTTTCACCCCCATTAGGAGAAGCTACGGTAATAAAGGGCGCTTTAATTGTAAAGTTGTTATTACTTTGATCTGTAGGCGTTCCATCAGAATCCGTAATTTTAACCTTACAGGTGGTAGAAGGAGTATCCGGCACAGTCCAGGGATGAGATCCATCGTCCGGAGTGCTGGCAACAATTGTTGTCCAACTTGTGCCATTGGTAGTATATTCAATTTTAATATTACCACTGTTGCCGGTAGAATTCCAGGTGATGTTTTGATTACTTCCCGTGTACCAGGTTTCCCCGCCATTGGGAGATGTTAATGTGAAAGGATCTGATGCTTCTTTGGTTATTGATATATCATCCACATAAGAACCTTCATAATTTACAACATTATCACTGCCAAAGCCAAAGGCAATCCATACCTGATTATCGTCAAGATAACTGTCGCCTTCGCCATCCCAATCATTCAAGTCAAACTCCAGGAAATTCCAGCCATTGACATTTCCGGATAGAGTTGTAAAGTTACCGGTATAACCATAAACACTGTAACCGGAATTATAACTGGTTCTGGAAACCCCTACCATGAAATAATCATATTGATATTCGGATATAGTCCAGTGCCAGAAAGACAGTTTTGCATTAGTAATGTTAGGGTCGGACAAGTCAAAAGGACCATAAATCATCCAGGTATTCATGTTATATGTATAGGTATGACCGCCTGGATTCGTACCTTGGGCACACCAACCACTATAGGTGCCATTATTTTTGCGATAATTACTTTTACCCCATCCTGTTCCTAATAGTTGCCAATCGTTTGGAAAAGAACCTTCAAATGTTTCAGATTTGATTGTTTGCCACCCATCCGTTGTGGGTGGAGATGGCGGTTCAGGTATTTCAGTATTTGATATCCTGCCAGTTTCTTTGGAAAAATCAATTTTTCCCAGCAATGAGCCATCCAGTTTTTTTCTGATTATTGAAATTTTACCGTCATCCCTGTTTTGATCAGATTGTTTTAAACGGTCGTTTGCTTTTGCTTCTGGTTCAGAATACGTAAATGAAAATGATCCCATAAGGAATAGGAAAAACATTATATTCAGGGCAAGAACTGTATTTTTTAAATGATTCATTTCACCCTCCAATTAGTAAAAACAATTGAGATATTTTTTTATTTAATAAAGGCCATTTTTTTTGTTTGGGTATAATTTCCGGCTTTAAGGATTAAATAATAAATACCGGCGCTAACCGTTTCGGAACGGTCATTTGTACCATCCCAAACCACTCGATAATACCCCGGTTGTAATTTTTCATTGACCAGGGTACATATTTTTTGTCCAGTTATATTAAAAACCTCGACCTGTACATCTGCAGTTTCCGGCAGGGAATACTCTATTGTTGTTTGCGGATTGAATGGATTAGGATAATTTTGTAGCAGATCGAACTGGATCGGTCTTGTATCGTTTGTTGTGTTAATAGCAACAGGAACATTATGCAAATTAACCTGAGCAAACACACCGTTGCCCCAGGTGCCGTCACCGTACAGATAAAGGGCATTGATATTAGTATACTCGGTTGAAGCGCTGGCATCCCAAATTTTAAAAACCAGGTATTCACCTGCAATAAATCCATCTTTGTCGTTGGTTTGGGAGTCGTCACCCCAGGCATTCAAACCATAATCAGGCCAAATAACTGCGCCTGCGCAAACCAGGGTGCTGCCATTATCAAAAAAGACGCCAATTTCATCGCCATTTTGCAAAGGCAGGTCATTTATTGTCACATTATTGATTACAATGCTATAATAGTCTTCAGTGGCTGCAAAGTTATAATGCGGCAGGACTGTTTCACCTGAACCGGAAAGAATTATTTGCCAGGGGTTTTCATCCGGGTCGTTGCTGTAAATGGTTAGTGTTGCAGTTTTGGCTCCTGCTGCCGCTGGAGTAAATTGTACACCCAAATTATGATCGCTGCCGGCAGCAACAGAGAAAGTTCCGCCTCCGCTGGAAATGCTGAAATCAGTTGCATTGGTTCCACCAATATCGATAGAAGAGATATCCAGACTTGCATCGCCTTCATTCTGAATAACAAAAGTATGCGATGAATTTAATCCGACAGTGATATTCCCGAAATTAAAAGAATGAACATTATCCTGTACATCCAGATCCGGGCCGATAGGGATATATGGTACAGCATCAAGACTCACCTGAGCATAAATACCATTGCCCCAGGTACCGTTGCCTGTTGAGAATGTAGCGTTTACATCGTCATAATTAGATGCTGATCCTGACTCCCAGATTTTGAAAACCAGCAAATCACCGGTAGCAAAGCCATCCTTAGCAGTAGTTTGTGAATCATCACCCCAGGCGCTAATGCCGTTGTTAGGCCAGACAACTGCTCCGGCGCAAACCATGGCGCTGCCATTATCATAAAAGACTCCGATTTCATCGCCGTTTTGCAGGGGTTGACCGGCAATTGTTGCCTGGCTGACGATGATACTATAATAGTCTTCAGTTGGGGTGAACAAGAAATGCGTTTGACCACGTACCAGTGTTGAGAAAGTGAGAGTGATCAGCGCTCCCCATAAAATTTTACTACAAAATTTACCCATCTGTTCCTCCTCCTCTTAATTACCCATAACATTACCCATAATTGAATAAGTAGTAATTAGTAAATATTAATTACAGGTTTGTTTCAGGTAAAAATTTAAATAGTTCTTAAACGCCTGCTATGAATGTAAATCAGGGTCTAAAAGCCCTGATAATTCATACTGTTGTAAAAAACACAATTAAATGTGTAAAAAATAACACCTGGTAAAAAATAACTTTTGATAGTGTTTTTGCGCTTTTGGAAATTTAAATAAATCCCGAATTTGAGGTCCAGCTTGAGGCCCCCCGATTAAAAAAGGCCCACTCCATTCACGATGCAATATATAAATTTTCGATGCTTGTAGCAAGTAAAAAAACCATTATTCATTTTTTAGGTGAAAAAATTTTAGACAAGCCTAAAGAATTATAATAAAATAACATACATTATCCGTCAGATGAATTCAGCTCAAATAAAATAGTTTTCAAGAGCAGATAGGAATTGCAATTGGTATGATGGGAAAAGGGGTGAGGTTGGATAATAAATATTAAACAAGGGACTTTTGCCCTTGATACAGAACTATAAATTTTACTACAGGACGGATGTTCTACATTATTATGCGCTCTGGGACGGACTCCCTGAGCGAGATTGAGCGATGGGGCGTTCGGGGGGACGCCCTGTAAAAGTATTCATATTTTTACCGGCAGAGCCGGGGTAAAGGGGTTCCAAGCCGGGAGGCCTGGAACCAGAAATGCAGTTTGGTAATGCAGAGTATTAACATCATTATCCAGGGTTAGAAACCCTGGTTTATTTCCCGCACCGGGATATGAATCCCGGCGCGATCTGCAAATGACGTTGGTGAAAGAGCTTGTTTTTCAGGGGGTGGACGGCATGGACAGTGTTGACTAGATGAATATAGAATTTGAAAGAATTTAGAGCAAGGGGCTTTTGCCCCTTGCTCTGAGAAAAAACGAAATATTTGTACCCGGTATTTTATTTCACCAGCGTCATTTTACCCCAAAGCGTTTGATGCGGGGTTTGCAGCCGGTAGAAATAGAGTCCGCTGGCGAGGCGGGAGGCTTCGAATGTACAGGTGTGCCAGCCGGCGGATTGTTTTTCGGCGTCGATGAGGGTCAGCATTTCGCGGCCAAGTACATCGAATACCTTAAGGGTGACAACCTCGGCGACGGGCAGGCCATAACGTATGGTGGTTACCGGGTTGAAGGGATTGGGATAGTTTTGATCAAGGGTGAAATGTTCCGGCAGTTTTTGCTGCTGTTGTTCCTCGATGTCGGTAGGCAGGGACATGGAAAACGCCGAGGTGTTGCCGGAGGTGTCCGTAGCCGTCAGGGTGTAATACGATAAAGACGGATTAACCGGCAAGGTAAATGAAAAGGCGCCGCTATTATCGGCAATAGTGTCTCCCAGGTAATTCTGACCCTGACTGTCCTGATCGCTGAACAGTTCTACTGTTGCTAATGGCCGGGTGACGCCGCTGAGGGTGGTCCAGGTTTTGTGTAACTGGGCGGGAGGATCGATATTATCATTACTGTTATTGACCAGCTTTATACCGGCGTCGGTGTTAAAAGCAATACTGTTGCGGGAAATAGTATTGGCATAACTGGTTTGACCATTGACAAGCACACCGCTTTTACCGTTGTACCAGATAATATTTTCGGATAGCTTGTTTTGAAATGCTTTGGTCATAATGATAACGCCATATTCCGTATTACCTAGTTCGGGAGCAAGACTGTTATTTGTACCGATGATGTTATTTTCAAGCAGGTTACCGGCACATTCGGTTATGATTACGCCATTGCCGTTACCGCTAATAATATTTTCAGCGATCCGGTTATCGTTGCATTGCTCCTGCAGGGCGATCCCGGCATAACCATTCCCCAGTTTTAGATTAGAGTTGTAATTCAAACCGATAATGTTCCCGGTTATATTATTATTGCGCGAGTCTTCATCAATGAATATGCCGGTTTCGCTGTTACCGGAAATTACATTGGCAGTTTGTGAGGCACCCTGGGGGCCGATAATTGAATTTTCACAGCCACCCCATAAATATAATCCATAGCGATTGGGCCCGGCGGCACTGCCTGTGGCATTGATTCCCAGGTAGCAACCCCAGATTTTTATACCATCGGCAATGGAGACCATAATACCCGCATGGGGAAAGTTAATGATCGCCAGAACGCTGATTTCACAGTTATAGTCATTAACGTTCAGACCGGAGCCGGAAAAAACCTGGCTGCCGTCGATTTGAATTTCCGGTCCGGCGGGATTGGTATCGGCAGCAATAAAATCGGTTTGAGAATAGCCTTCAATGATTAGAGCGTCGGTAATCGAGGGCAGCGGGGACGCCGGGCGAATGTGCCACACGCCGTCAATAATATTAAAATTGGGGTCGCTATCAGGTATATTGAAGCGTATCGTATCCGGCCCTGCTTTAATGTTCGCTTGTTCAATGGCGTGACGAAGGGAGCCGGCGCCGCTATCGGCGGTAGTGGTTACCAGCAGTCCGGTAAACGGAGAAGGCGTTGGCAGTTTAAAAATTTCGACGCCCATGCCGTCATTGGCGGTAAAGAGATATTCAGCGCTGCCGTCCATGCCGGATACCCATGAGGAAACCTGATAAAATGGAACTGCCTCGACGGGTTGAGCCGGATTGCTGATATCAAAACCCTGAATACCCTGAACCCCGGCAATTAATACAAGATTATCCTGAATAAGTACGGAGAACGGGTCAAAAATTTGTGTATTAATACTGTCGGTAATGATCGGCAGCAAGGGCGTACTGATATCTACCTGATAAATATAGGGATTCCACCTTTTTACGACCCAGGCATAATTACCGGAAATTTCAACATCATAAGCATTTTTTAAAGAGGACACCACAGCGATTTCGAACGGATTGGCAGGAGATGCAATATTCATACAGCGTAAACCGGAAGACCCATCGGCAACCCAGGCATAATTACCGGATAATGCCAAATGACACGCATCGCCCGGAGTATCATAGTTACCGGTAATGACCGGGTTGGCGGGATTGCTGATATCTACCCCGATCAGGCCGTTATAATTATCCGTTACCCAGGCATACGAATTTCGCACTTTAATATCGCTTATATAGCCGTTTAATAAGGTTAACGTGGCAACCTGCACGAGCGCCTGGGGATTTGAGCAATTAATAATACGCAGCGTATCCAGGTCGCCAAGCAGAACATAATTATCTTTAACCGCCAGGGCATTGCAACTGTAGAAAATGTCAGTATATTTGCCCAGTAAAAAAGGTGATTGGGGAACAGAGATATCCAGAATACTCATACCGGCTTCACGGTTGGCGACATATAATTTGTTTTGGTCAAGAACGCATTCCCGTGCGGTGGGAACCGGGCCGGTCCATTCGGAAAACCAAAATGGGTCTGCAGGATCGCTGCAATTATAGACCTGGACGTTTTTATAAAAACAGGCGAAATAAGCAAAATTTCCTGAAACGGCTAACTGGTAGGGAAGGCAGCCAATGTCTTCCTGACCAAGCAAAAGCGGGTTCGCCGGGTTGCTGAGATCAAGAAGAATAATATGATAATAATCAGCAATATAAGCAAGATTGCCGACCATCTTTACATCGTAGGGATAGCCCGCAGTGAACGTATAGGAACTGAGCTCTGCAATGGTCGCCGGATTGCTGACGTTATAGATATGCAAAATGTTATTGTTGGCAACAAACAGCAAGTCATTGTGTAAATACAACATCGAGGCGTCGTTGTAGGCAAACGGGTATTCGGCGGCCAACAGAGGCGCCGCGGGTGCGCTGATGTCGAGAACTGTCAGTTTGGTATAATCGGCCAGGAAGCAGTAATTACCAACTACCTCTACTGCATTGGCAATAACGGAACCGGTATATACAACCTGTGGTTGATAGGGGTCGACGATATAAAAAATGATATAGCCGTTGGTTCCCCTGGCCAAAATAGCATAATTTCCGGCGAGACAGGATTTGAATGACCAGCCCGTATACGGTAGATGGGCGGCAATAGCCGGCGTATGGGGATTAGCGACATCGATAATAAAAGAACCTGAATATTCAGTACAGACGAAAACCAGATCATTCGAAGCAGTAATATTATAGATTTCGCTTTCTCCCAGTTTCAATCTGCTGAGTAATTGCGGGGCAGCGGGATTGGAGACATCGAGAATGACCAGTTTATTGCCCTCGCCGGTATAAGCATAATAACCATTTAAGGCAATATCCCTGCTTTGCCCGCCAATATCGGCAATTTTGGTTAAACCTGAACTGGCAGTGTTTTCAGTGTACAAGAGGGGATTTGGCCGGGTGAGTAAAGCGGAGGCAGCCTGCGCAGGAACGCCGGGTGAGAATGGAACTGCAGAAGCAAAGCAGGCTAGCAGCAACAATCCACACATAAAGAACAGGGTGTAATGTTTATTCATGACAACTCTCCCGATTATGAGATAAATTGGGCAATTATAATTTTCTAATTTTACTCATCGAATTGGAATATTGAAAAAACGAGCTTTAAAAGAGTTGAATTTTTTAATCTGAGATGAAATATACATAAAATTTTAATACAATATTACTTTTTTTAGGATTTTTGAAAAAACATACCGATTGAGAAGATAAAGAGAAAACCGGTATAGCTCTAAAGTGAGTTACACGAATGCCAGTAATAACTCCCAGATAGGTTCAGGACTGATGCCTCTCATGCATTAAACCAGGTTAAAAGACCAGACATACCGAATACTGTTGGGGAAAATGCGAGTCAGAGTTCTGGAGGCAGTATATTGACGACAGGGCTATGTATTACCCAACTCGTTTACCTGACAAGTATCATTTTGCCACTCCCTTTTGAACGGGTAGTAATAACCTTGTAGAAATAGAGACCGGTTGTGAGTGTTGAGGCGTCGAATTTGAGGTTATGCCAGCCGGCTGCTTGTTTTTCCGCATTTATCAGGGTCATTGTTTCTTTACCAAGAATATCAAATACCTTAACAGTAACCAGGTCGGCAGTTGGCAAGCCGTAGCGAATTGAGGTAACCGGATTGAAGGGATTGGGGTAGTTTTGTTCCAGTGTAAATTGAGAAGGGATTTTTGCTTGTTCCTGTTCCATAATTACTGTAGAGATAGGCGCGGTAAATGCCGAGGTATTGCCTAATGTATCTGTAGCCGTCAGGGTGTAATTGGGTAAAAGTGGCTCAGCAGGCAGGGAAAAGGAGAAAACGCCGTTGTTATCGGCAAAGGTATCTATCAGGAAAGTTTGGCCCTGATCATGCTGGTCGCTGAACAATTCTACAACTGCTTTGGGCACGGTTACGCCGCTGAGGGTTGCGCCGGTTTTATGCAACTGTCCGGGTGGCTGCATGTCGTTATTGCCGCCGTAGCGCAGGTCGATGCCCGCTTCCGAATTAAAGGCAATGCTGTTGCGGCTGATAGTGTTTGTAACACAATTCTGACCTATAACAAGTATACCGTACAAACCGTTATACCAGATGGAATTTTCACAAATCATATTACGTTCCGAGGAGCCCGTTATGTAGATACCATATTCGGTGTTGCCAAGATTGGCAATGAACTCGGGATTGGCGCCAATAGAGTTGTTCTGAATTTGATTTTCAATGCAATCAGCAATGCTAATACCATCTTTATTACCGGCAATAATATTTTCCGCAATCATATTATTTATGGACTGATCCCCAATAGCAATACCGGCAACGGCATTGCCGATCTTTACAGTCGCTTGCGGATCAAGACCGATTATGTTTCGATATACAGTATTATTTGACGAGTTTTGTACCAGGTAAATACCGACTTCGCTATTTCCGGAGATAACATTGGGGGACATGGAATCATCAATGGGACCAATGATGGAGTTGCTACAATTGTTGAATAAGAAAATGCCGTACAGGTTGGGGCCGGCGGTAGCGCCTGTGGCATCGAGACCCAGGTAACAGCCCCAGACTTTAAGGCCGTTAACATGAGAGGCGTTTATGGCCGCTCTCTGGAAATTGATAATAGCCAGGCCGCTGATTTCACAATTATCGGCGTTGACAATTAAACCCGGACAGGATGATAACAGGCTGCCGTCGATTTGAATTTCCGGGCCGTTGGGATTGGTGTCTTCGGCGATAAAATCAGCCTGGGAATTACCTTCAATAACTGTCTGCTCATTAAAGGATGGTAACTGTGAAACCGGTTTAATTGTCCACACACCTGAGGCGGCATTGTAATTCGGGTCGGTGACAGGAATATTAAACCGGATGGTATCGGGGCCTGTTTCACTGTTGGCCTGATCCAGCGCCTGGCGCAGCGAGCCTTCCCCCAGGTCATTGGTGTTTGTAACGATTATTCCTGAAACAACAGGTGAGCCTGGCAGTTTGTAGATTTCAAGGCCCATACCTTCATTTGCGGCATACAGAAATTCATTGTTTCCCTTTATATGATTAATATTGGTAGATACTTTACAATAAGCGATGGCCTCGACAGGTTGCGTTGGATTGCTGATATCAAAGCCCTGAATTCCTCTAAATCCGGCAATAAAAAGTATATTATTTTGTATGTGAACAGAATAAGGGTCAAAAATCTCGGTATTCACACTATCCACAACACCTGGCGATAGCGGAGCGCTAATATCCACAATGTAAATTTTTGAATTATCATCCTGGATGATATAAGCATAGTTACCACTAATGACAATATCTCTGGATTTGGAAAGAGTTGGGATGAATGCAATCTCCTGAGGATTTGAAGGGGTTGAAATATTATATCCTCTCAAACCACACAGGTATTCGGTAACCCATATATAATTGCCGGATATTGCCAAATTTCCTACATATTGAGAATTGTCCACCTGGCTGATTTTAGCAGGATGAGCCGGATCGCTGATATCCAGTGCGATCAAACCCTCATTACTTGCAGCCAGCCAGGCTGTCGAGCCGTCAATTAATATACTCTTTATTGTACCTTCCGGAACAGAAAAATCGGCAAGGGGTAAAAGCCCTGCCGGATTTGAATAATCAAAAATATGCAATATATCAGTTTCGGCCAGCAGTACAATGTTATCTTTAACGGCGACGGCATCACAGCTTTTAAGGTTGTTTGTATATTTTTGTATTAATTGCGGAACTGCCGGATTGGAAATATCCACAATAGCCATTCCCCCCATCCTTTCGGCAATAAATGCTTTGTTTTTATCTATTGTTATTGATTGTGCAACTGGCGCCACTCCTACCCAGGTGGATATTAGCGCTGGATTGGCAGGATCACTGCAATTATGGACCTGAATATTATTTTCCCAACAGGCTAGCAAGGCCAAATCGCCTGACACTGCTAGCTGTAAGGGCCGATAAAAGTTCACTTGTTGGCTAACTAATTGTGGAGTGGCAGGATTACTGATATTCAGGATACTAAAATACCTGGATCAGACAATATAGGCGAGATTCCCATTCACTTTTAAATCCCAGGGATCTGATGGGAAGGAATAAGAACCAGTTTGATGTAATGTTGCTGGATTGCTGATGTCGTAAATGCGCAATTCATGGTAATCCTGTACATAAATCTAATTATTGTGTAGATATAGCATCCTGGCATTATCAAAACCAAGTTTGAATTCCGTAATTATTTGCGGTGAAGCCGGGTTGTTTACATTCAATTCTGTAATTTTTGAGCCGCTGCAGGTATAACAAAATGCACCATTAATCCGAATATTATAGGTGGAATCGGCGTTATGGTAAACAGTTTGCGGCTGTTCAGGATTCGTAATATCATAAATGTTAAAGCCATTTTTCCCTTCTGCAAGATATGCATAATTACCTGCAAAATAAGTTTCATAAACGATGCCAATCGCCGGAATATGACCGATAATGACAGGTGTGTATGGATTGGTCAGATCAATAATATATGTGCCGGAAAATTCTGTGCAGGCCAGCGCCTTTTCACCGGAAACAAAGAGATTGGTGATAAAGCTCTCACCTAGCTGGAGCTTACTCATTAGTTGCGGTGTAGTTGGGTCGGATAAATCGATAATGACCAGGTTTCTGCCTTCATTGGCGCAAACGTAATAATCCTTGAATATAATTGTGTTGGTTCGTCCGCCAATATCGGCAATTTTGGTTAATTGTGATGCAGTTGGTATAGTTAATAGTGAAGGTATGTATTGTGTGTATAACAAATTTGGAAAATCTGGTTTTAACCCGCTAGAGGGAGCGGTAGCTAATGAAATTCCGGAAAACAAAATAAAGCCTATCATACAGAGTAAAAAATTATGCATTTTCATAAGCTCTCTCCTGATAATGAGAAATTTTAGATAAGGAAATTACTCTACACCTAAAAGTAAAATTACAGATTCATAATACCGGAGAGTGGTGGCGTTTATTTCGTGGCAGACCTGAGATTTGTACAAGATCGAATTAATCACTTTTCTTCATTGAGTATTAAACTCTAGGAGAATAGAAAAATTATACCGGGCAGGGATTTATAGAATATCCGATCTTCAAAAATATATATAAATAACTTTTTTTTAAATAAATTAATTCCCCCATTTATTCAAACCCGAAGAGAAGAATTTTTTTATCGGATCAGTACCATTTTTTTGCACGTGACATAATTATTGGCTTTGAGTTGATAAATATATACTCCGCATGGTAATCCGGCAGCGTTGAATTCAACAGGATAGCTTAGTGTTGGTGAAATAACATCATTGACCAGGGTGGTTACTTCCTGGCCGAGGGTGTTGTAGACTTTTAATTCGACCTGCGCTTTTGATAATATCTTGAGGGTTATGGTAGTAGCGGGATTGAACGGATTGGGGAAATTTTGTTGTAAAGCGAACTGATTAGCCACATCTGCCGAACCGCTAGTGCCGGAGGGCAATAAACCAAGATTGATATTCATCCAGTCCCAGCGGTCGCTGAGCCAGTGTTTCATAGTGGTTATTTCCGCCTCGTAATCATTATCTGCCATTTCCGGCCAGCGCGCTGCATTGCGTAGCCGGGCTTCAGTCATGACAATAACGAGATTATCAATAACCGTATAAAGATGATCTTTGCTGAAATTGAGGTTTTTGAGTTCATTCCAGCGCTGCAAGAGTAATTCAACAAAAGCCCGATCGCGCGCCAAAATTGGCCACCAGAATGGGACTTTATAACCATCCCAGGGACGAATGATAGTGGTATAATCCACCTGCCAGGTATTGGTAACCATGTAATCTTCAGCATACCAGGCGTTACCAAAACTGAGGTTGAAATCCCACACCGGCCCGGCATAAAGTTTACCGCCTTTGCTGTCCTTTTCTTTATATAAATAAGCGCTGATTCGGTAAGCGTCCACGTTTTTGCAGAATTCATTGAGTAGAAAATGGTCGACAAATGAAGGTACGTCGATAAAAGCGGCATACTCCGGAATGTCGTTCTGTTCGTTATCATCCAGGTTCGCCATGCAGGATTCAAAACTATTGATGTAATCTTTGATGTATTGTTTTTGCTGGGTAACCAGTTCATCAGCCTGGGGATCATGGTACTGATAATTGACGCGGTTTTCAGATTGCCAGCCGGCGACGTTTTCTCCGGCAGATTTATCGACCTTGATTATATAACCGCCGGTGATCTCGTCGCCGGTAATATCGGTAGAGAGTAGTTTAGCAATATCGACGCGATTTTTATCCTGTTTAATTTTTTCCATAAGCACATACAAACCGCGGTAATCATCATTCATCACCAGTTCGCAGAGCCGGGTGCGGCTGGCATAGCGGCCAATTTCATTGGACAGCCGGTAGGCGAGAACATGGCGAATGAGGGAAATATCGTCGGTATAGGGCCCATATAAAATCCAGTCATTTTCTTTGGGCAGGCCCATGAGGGAGACATTGAGGTTTTCGCCGAGGGAATCGACGGTTTCGATGCGGTACTGTCTTTTGGGATAAGCGCTGGTGGCGCTGCCGCGATATTCGATGCCGATTTTACCGTTGTAATCGTTGAAGGGATCGGTTAAATTATTCCGCTGGCCATTGCCGTTATCGATAATGCCCATGTCCACTATTATACGCGGATCATCGCGGATTTGCATACCGTTGGTATTGATGACGACAATCGGCAAATTGGAGGAGGTGAATTCCATCGCGTCGTTGATCTGTATCGAGGGAGGAGGCGGCGTTGTGGATAAAGTTAAAACCGGAATAAACAAACACAAAATAAAACAGATGGTTTTTAGTAAGGTTTTCATAGTCACCTGGTTCCGCGATTGTTATATGGTTTAATGATAATATAATGAATTTAGAAAATTGGTTGCATTAATCAAAGCTCATTATTACAAATGCAATTGTAAATTTTTGAATTTTAGTTAAAAAATGAATTGCATTTTTCGCAGAGTTGTTATACAATTGTCTGGTTAACGAACAATCTTAATACTAATATTTTATAAAGTTTGTAAAAATTTACAAGTTTTTTTCTGACAGAGGTTGTACTATGACAAGGTTTAAAAAGTTGCATTGCGTAACCTGTATTTTAATGATTTTTTTCGCCGGGTGCTGGAACAAACAAGATCATCACGTTACGCGGCCGGATATACCATTCTACAGCTTTAGTGGCAAGATCACAGATTGGGATAGTGATAGTACTTTGGCGGGAGTAAAAGTAGTATTAACCGCTGCGGTGTTAGTATATGATGTGGATTCGGTCTTTTTCCGAGGTGTAAGCGATAGCCTCGGGAATTTTTTAATTACCCCGGTTTACCCCGGCAAATATTTTTTACATTTTGAAAGGGATGGCTATCCGATTGGCGACCGGAATTTTCAGGTCGATTATAGTGATATAAACCGGGATTATAGGGTTCCCAAAATTTATTTAACTTCGCGGTTACGACTAGACGATATGGTTTATTCCGGCAAACCGATGGCCATCCATAATACAACCTGCTGGTTTTTTTCAACTGATATAATACAATTCAAGTATGAGAACAGTAAATGGGTAGTTGAAAAATATTTGCCCAATATTTTAAAAGATAAAAATATTAAAGCCTGTACGATTATCGGAAATAACTTTTATGTTACCCAGGCGCCGGATTCAATTATAGTATTGAATCGCTTTGACGGCTCGCGGGCAGGGGGATATGCGGTGAGCGCCAATCTGACCGGATTGGCCTACGACAAGGCCGGCGAGCGGTTGTTCTCCTGTTCGCGGACCGCAATTTTCCGGCACGATGTAACTATTGGCGGGTTTGCAGAAACCTGGACGCCCCCGGTGGTGCAACTGGAAGCGTTGGCCTGGAAAGAAGGACTCTATTCTTATGACAATTCCGAACAGGTATTAAAGCGGTATGATAATAATATGAACGTTATTGCCACTTATGCCCTGATTGACAGCAAAACCGGGCGGCAGATTGAAAAATTAACAGATATGGATTTTGATGCTTACGGCAACCTGTGGATAAGCGGGTATTAAAGAGTAAATGCTTTGCTTTTTAATTTGGTAATTAAGGGTTCGATGGGGGCTTGCCCTGTCATTGCTTAATTCTGATCATGTACTCTTGGAAAATCCTGATTACAATAAATGAAAATTTTTACATAGGGCAAGACCCTATCCTACCGATTGCAAGCACAATATAAAAGAGGTACTCTATAAACAACAGAAGCTGCCTGGTTATTGTTTGGCGCCGATAAAATTACCATCAGCGAGGGTGCCGCTCATGGATGTGCCGCCGACTGTTGCAGAGTAATAAATATTATTCATCATCCAGGAGATTTTTTTGCCGTTAGAATCGAATGTGCCGGGTTCGGCGGCAGCCGTTGAGGTGTAAGTAAAATCGGATTTAAAAGTAATGGTAAACGAGCCATGATTCGGCTGGGCGGTCCACTCGATACGCCAGGTGCCGACCACGTTGGCCGGGGCTTTGCTTTTGGTGGGTTCGTCTTTGGAACAACCCGCCAGGGAGAGAAGGATAACTGCGATCAGAATGACAAGGGGATAGAATTTTGTGTGCATTTTTCACCTGCAATATTATAAACGGTTTATTTAAGAAAAAATAACAGGAATTTGGCTAGAATGCAACAGATTTTTTTTCCCAGGGAAAATATCCATCTTAATAATTTCGTATTTCGTTGACCTTGATTAGAGGTCAATACAGTGATTTTTTCAGTGTTTGTAAGGGGATTTTTTTATTAACAGGAAATTTGCAGGAGTGTAGTATAATAAAAGTCAATCAAATTTGATTGACTAGGCTTCAGTCAATCAAATTTAATTGACTGGGCTGTAGTCAACCAAAAATGGTTGACAATGGCTTTGTCAACCAAAAATGGTTGACAAAAGTTATTATTCTCAAATAAAGGAGAATAGTTCTTGTACACCATCCCAGCCGGTTTGCACCAGGTCATATTTTGCTGCTTTTAAAATACGATGAACCGCTTGTCTTGATATTTTCATTTTTTTTGCAACATTCGTTTGATCTTCCGTATCTTTATAAAGCGAGATAACTTGCAGTTGTCTGGCTTTCCAGTTTTGGGTAATATTGTTAATGTTATGATACAAGGCATTGAGAGCGGTATTCATTTCGAAACCCTGAAAGATAAGGTTGATATTTTCGTTTTTAGCCCTGGTAATTGCAGAGCGGGCGTTGTGAAAGCAGGGGCCGTCCATACCGATGGTTTCGCTTTTTAATTCGGTGGCCAATTCTCCCAGGCCGATACCAAAGCGGGTAGCGACATTGGCGGGCAGGCCGGAATGATATAATTCGAGAAAAGGGTGAAGGGGGAAATTACGCGTTACCAGTCCCTGGAATTCATCACCGAGGGTAATAACGAATTTGGCGGCGATATGTTGTTTGAGATCGCTGGAGTTGATAGTGTTCAGGGTATTGATCAACGCATTTTGCACCTCGTTGCGGTTGGTCATGGCGCGGGAGTTGACCAGATCGCCGATGATGGCAATATATTTATTTGAGTTTTGCATAGTTACCCGGTCGTATATAGTAAGATGTACAACCCGATTGTATGGTGATATTAAGGAAAAATCCGGTGATATTCAAGGATTTTTTGTAATTAAAGATGTGCAAAAATGTTTTTAAAGTTTTGTTTGATTTTTAGTGGTAGTTTTATTGATTATTAAGGAGTTAAATTATGCAAATCGTCCACTCAGTGGTTGAAATTCAGCCATTGAATGGACGATTTGTTAAGGTGAGTAGTTGATTATGGATACAGTATATTATCCAAATAATAAAAGACCTTCAGCGCGGATTATTTCTGTAAAGCGGGTTTCTCTTTTCAGATCAATCAGATCAACCGGCTTGGAGAGGGCAAAGATAAGTTCGCCCCAGAATTTGAAGAACAGGTTATCGGGCAGGCCTTCCACAGCTAGATCAATATCTTTTGGAGTTCTGTGCGGATCGATACTGGAACCAAACAGAAAAACGCGCGCTGCCTGGTATTTTTGGGCAATTTCAATTATTTGTTGTTTGTCTTGAGTTGATATCATGCTTTAAATCTAATATATTTAAAGCGTTTTGTCAATTGTTTTTCTTGAATATTTTTAAATGTAACATTATTTTCAAACTGGTTGAAGAGTTGAACAAGCATAAAAAATAATTTCTTTCCCCCCTCTGTGTAAATTACCCAATCTTGCTTGGAAAAAAGAATTATTTGTGTATCTTGTAGTCGTGATTAAAGAGGGGAGAAAAGATGCGAAATCCTTTTAGCAGGTGGTTTGCGGGGCGGGAAGAGTCCGCCAAAAGCAGTCGGACACAGACGCGCGATGCGTGGGAGAATCCTTTTGCGCTGGCGCTGCAAGGTTATCAGCCATTAAAGTTCAACCTGGACTTGTACGACCTGATGCGCGAGGCGGTGCCGCTTTTGGATGTGGCGGTAATCAAGCTGGTGCGGCTGATCGGCGATTTTGAGTTGACCGCGCAAGATCCGCGCGTGCAGCAGTTGCTGAACGCGTTCAAGTCCGGCGTACGGGTGAACCATTTCAGTTCGGGCCTGAATACGTGGGTGGACCAGTTGTGCGATTCGGCGCTGGCTAAAGGCATGGGTTTTGGGGAACTGGTGCCGTCCGAAATGCTGGATGATGTGGAGCAGCTCAAGATCGCCCGTGCCAACGATTTCCGCTTTGTGGAGCGCAACGGTTGTTTGCTGCTGGGTCAGGCGCGCGAGGGGGTGTTTAATGTGCTGCCGTTTGCCAACCAGGATTTCATCTATTATCTCAGTTTTGATCAGCGGGACGGGCATCCGCAGGGATACAGTCTGTTTTATTCGCTGCCGTTTGTGGTGAAAATCTTTTTACGCATCCAGCAGGCTATCGAAAACCAGGTATGGCGGGTGGGGGACCCGACCTTCCTGGTGACGGTGCAAGGGGGCCGCGGGGGCGATTTCGGGCGCGTAAAAAAAGCGGCGGAGGATTTGCAGAATGATATTACCGAGGTGTTCCGGGCTCGGCGCAGGGGGAGTGTGCGGGATGTAGCCGCGGCCGTGCCGGAGGGGGCCAGTATCGACGTGAAAATACTCGGCGGACAGGATACCATATTGAACCTGCAAGTGCCGGTGCATACGGCGCAGGAGGAAATCATAACCAAAACGGGACTGCCGCCGTTTATGTTCGGTCTGTACAAGTGGACGACGACCGAGCGGATGAGCAATAACCAGAACGATATGATCGTTGCGAATATCAACTCGTACCGGACGAAAATCGACCCGATTATACGTCGCGTGGTGGATACGTTTTTGATCCTGCGCGGCGAGGCCGGGGCGAACTGGAAGCTGGAATGGAAAGAGGTTAATCTGCTCGACAAGACGGAACAGGCGCGGGCGCGGCTGCTGAACGCCACGGCGCTGGACAAGGAGTTGAACGCTTACCAGCGCATGTTTGAAATGGGGATGATCGATGAAGAAGAGTTTGTCCACCTGGTGCGTAATGGGGGATTTTTGCCGAAAAAGCGGATCAAGGGTATCAACCGTGCGGCGGGATTGTTGCAGGTTATCGCCGATGGGGATGGCCGCAACGGCGCGGTGCGGGGGGCAAGAAGGTTGTTGGGGGTGGAGAATTGATGGCCGGGATTTTTGTCTAGTTGAGTAGGGGTGAAGCATTCGTTCCAAATGAAATTTAAACTGTAACAAGTCCTGGACAGAATGCTTCACCCGGTAACCGGTGGACGGCATGGACAAAGGGGACAAGGTATTGCAACTATTAAGGCCTAATTGGGGTTTTGGAAAAAATAGTGGAGAAAAAATGCAAGACAATACAGAAAAATGCCATTATTGCACCCGTTGTTTAGCGCAAGATTGCCGGGAATGCCGGGAAAAGTCCGGGCGGGTGGAAAGCATTGGCTTGGTGAGCGGGAAAATTACCGAAAAACGGTTTGCCGAGGCAGGATTTGAAGGAGTGAAAACAGCATGAGCGGCAAGTTGAGTATACCGCAGATCATCCGGCTGCTGCACAAGATCATCCAGAGTCGCAGCAAGGTATCTCTGGAAGTGGATTATGACGGCTCCGGGGTGGATGGCTTTGTAGTGTATGTAACGCGCAAACGGGTGGAGAACGAGACGGATTCGCTGTTGTCCTTTTAGATAGTATTAATGACACCGGGAAACGGCGTGATTAAAGAGTTCATTTCAATAAGCAAGTAATTTACAATCATTGTTTCTTAGTTCCTGATTTCCCGTTCAGGAACGAAAGTGGTCAGGAATCTCCGATTCCTTTAAAGCAGTTATTTTTTTATATAATTTTTGCATATCAAATCAGAGATTTTGTACAAGCGGGTTCCCAATCGGGAGAGACTGTGTGAAAACGAAAATAATACTGTAAAAAGTGGAGTGCATCGCCTTTATGCGATGCTTCGGACCGCAGGTCCTAATATTATCTGTAATAAGAAATGCTTACCGATTATTACAGATAAACTTTGTCTTAGGTAACTATATGTTTTTATTGAAGCGATAAAACAATTCGAGGCCGCTTGCGGCGGCCCACAGTCCATAAAGGGACTGTACTCCGGATTCGGGAGAATCCGAGCTACTTCCAAGCACTGACAACCTGGCTTTTGCAGGCGTTTTCACACAGTCTCGGGAGATTGGGAACCAGAAGCAAAAATTACCAGGGTTGTGAAAAAATAATTCGGTTATTCCATAACAAGAAGCCGGATCAGTCTTGATTTTAACAGAGACGAATCCGGTTTTTTATTGATTTAAACATGGGGTCAGGTATGAAATTAAGCAGAGAAACAGAGCAGTATTTCATTAGCGAGATTGAGAGCGGCGAAGCAATGCCGGAAGAGTATGCGGCGGTGCGCATCAATCCCGAAAGTGGGGCGCGGGAGTTGTGGTTTCCCAAGACGATGTACCGGGACTGGCAGGAATGCCGGCAACGTGTGGAACGCCGCAGCCGGGAAAAACAGCACGACGGCGCGGCCAGGATTGTCAAGACCTTCCAGGTATTGTCCAAATCCGTTGCCATAGCCGATGAGGACTGGGAGACGATGAAAAAGTTTATGGTCAGTCCGGAGCAGTTCGAAAAGGAGGATTTCCGGGTTTATGACGCCTGGTTGTGTCACAATTTTGTGGACCGGGACCAGGAGCGGTTCAGCATGGGGGTATTGCAATCCTTTCAAAAGACCATAGTCGGCAAGGCGCTGCTCACCGGGCATAACTGGGAGGGCGCTGGCGACGGCCGTTATTTCAAGGCCAGGCTGGAACAGGTATCCGTCGATGCAGCGGTCAGTCTGGCCGGGCCGCATCCCGGCAGGGAATTGCGGGCGCAACTGGAACTGATCGAAAAACGCGACGGCGGCTTGTACTGGCTGGTGGCTTCATATTACATGCTGGCCGATGATGTCGCGCGCATCCGCCGCATCGATTCCGGGATTATTTCAGATATGAGCATCGGTTTCCGCGCGCCCAAGCTGGAGGCGGTGAAAGCGGAAGATAACGAGCGGGTGTTGTGGTGGGAATACCGGAATACTGAAAACCGCGAGGCGGAAGCGCTGGAGGGCTCGCATGTATTCCTGGGTTCGCAGTACGGGGCGCGCACCCGTAAGGAGGCGGCGCTTTTATCTGCCGACAGGGACGAGAGCGAGCAAATCCCGGCTGACCCGGAGAAGGCGCAGCATGAAACTGCGGAACTGGCGAACCGCTACCGGCAGGCGCTGGTGGCAGAGGCCGTCAAGTATGGCTGCCTGGCGGGAATCATTGCGGCGGAGGCCCGGACTGTGCAGGAACAACGGGTGCGATTCGGGCAGTTAACCGTGCAGGAATTGAGCGAACGAATCAACGAATATAAAGCGATTTATAAACAGAGACATCCCAAACCGGAATTATTGTCCGATAACCTGGAAGAAAAAACCCGGACAATACCGGTTCCTGTTCCGCGCAGCGGGCGATATTACCGGGCGCCGGTTTTGGGATAAACAACTGAAAACCGAATAACCAACGGAGGAAAAAAATGAGACCAATTGGAGGCGGCGATGTCGGGCATTTTCTGGATATAGCCTGTACGCCGGATGAAGCATTAAAGACAGCCATCACCGCGCTGCTGGCAGAAGGCGCCGGGGTGGAAGGTCGGTTGGTAAAACTGACCTGGGCCGGTAATTATGAGGTGACCAACCCGGCAGCTACCGATATTCCCGATGGACAGATCATCACCTGTGAAAAAGACAGTTATAACGGTTATATCCTGGGAGTGCGGCTGTTCCATTACAAAGATCAGAACGACAAGCACCATACACCCGTGGCGATCAAAACCTTAAAATATAGCGGGCCGCTGAGTTTGCACAATTCTGTGGTAACTACCGGTACTGCCTGGGAAGCAGTCGCCAATGGCACAACCGGCGGCTGGGGCGCAGTGATTGCCAAGAATACCAGCGCCGGCACAGTTGACGTGTTATGTTAGGCGAATAACCTGATTAATAAAGGGAGATATCATTATGGCTTTAAAACTGGAAATCGGTATGTACGATGAAGCCGCGCGCAGGGGGAAATCCTTTGGCGAGTGGCTGGAAACATACCGTGTGGAAAAGGGCGAAAAACCGAGCGAGTATTTCGGTTTGACCAATTACGAGCGGGAATTGAAGCGGCTGGCATATATGCGCAAAGGCGAGGAACCGCCATTGACCGCATTCGAAATGGAACTGGAAGCGAACGACATCAAGGCATTCGGCTTGTTTACGGACCGGGTGGAAAAGTTTTTCCAAACTGCAGATACCAGCGTGTTGTTCCCGGAATTCATTGCCAACCGGGTGTATGCCGGGGCTTTGCAGGCTTCTATTGTGCCGGAATTCGTAGCGGTCACATCGGTTATCACCGGCCTGGATTTTCGCAAGCTGTACCTGGAAGATACCCAGGCGAGTCGTGAACTGAAAAGAGCGGCGCGCGGCACTGAATTCCCGGAAACGCAGATCAAAGCCGGCAAGCAGAATATTGCCCTTGCCAAATATGGCCGGGCTATTTTGTTCGATTATGAAGTGGTCTACTCGACGCCGATCAACATTTATGCGGTAGCGTTACAGCGCATCGGCAAACAGATCGGGCTGGATGAATCGGACGCCCTGATCTACGCATTGTTAAACGGGGACGGCAACGCCAACGGCCTGGAAGCGGAGCAAACCAAACAAACGGCTACCAGCGGCGCTATTGTGAAAAAGGACATTATCACTTTTGCAGCCGCACTGCCGCAGCCATACTCGCTGAACAAGTTTGTGGGCGTTAAAAGTAAAATGGTCGATTATTGGGATGCGCTTTCCAATATGCAGAACCCGGTGGCGCAGTGGGGGCAAACCGGTATGACGCTGCCGCGCGGATTTGAATGGGATCGCAGCATTGCGCCGTCCGATAAACTGATAGGGGTGGACGCTTCGCAGGCAATCGGCTATGTAACCAACGATGCGATGAATCTGACCGAGACGGAACGGATCATCGCCAAACAGCAGGTGCGGACCGTTATCTCCAAACGCAGCGGCTTTGATATTATCGATCCTGATGCGATTGGTTGTCTTGAAATCGATCACGCCTGATCTGTAAACCAATAATGTTATATCGCACTGATATCGGGAGGCGGATGAGATCATTCGTCCGCTTCCCCGGTAATACCAGACAATGAATAAGCAAAAATAAAATAATGGGGAGATGCACATGGCCTATATAACTGGCGATCAGGTGCGGGCGCGACTGCGCACGGTAAGCGAAACGGAACTACCGGATACGATTTTAGCCGGAACGCCGTATATCCCGGCCGGCGACGCCTGGCTGGATGTGATCCTGGAACGCTCGGAACGGACCTATACTGAATTGAGTGAACAGGAACAAACCCTAGCTCAAGCGGCAGAAATTGCGTTTGTCGCCCATAAAGTGATCGGCTCCGCGCCGGTGCGGGGCAGCAAAAGCGGGCCGGTGGAGATAAAACCGGTGGCGCCGGTAGATATATCCAGGATATGCCATGAACTGCAAGAGGAATGGGAGCATTACCTGGCTCTGATCGGCTGCTCCACGGCAGAGGATTGGCAAGTCGGGCATTGCGGTGAGGGGTATTATGACTGACCGGGAACTGTTTTGCCGCGACCTGTTGCAACATGGGGCGCGAATTACGATTGTCCGCCAAAGCGGGGGAACTGTGTGTCCCTGCACTGCCAAAACCGGGCAATATTCCCCGGCCTGGCACAGGGAGCATCCCGCAGAGCCGGATTGCGGGGGACTGGAGCGGCTGAATACCGAGGCTGTTACAATTCCGGCGCGGGCGTTTGTGTTCAACTATACGTTGATGAAGAATTTTTGCCGCCACAAGATCATCGGCCAGGTGAGCCGCAAGGATATGATGCTTATCGGCACCGCCGCAGAGGCGGATGGCCTATTTATCGACCTGGGGGATATGGACGAAAAACGGGATGTGGTCATTTATAATAACGAACGGTTCAAAGTCAAGCAGTATGATGCGTTGAACACCGATGCACCGGTGGCCCAGTTTGTAATTCTGCGGCAAATTGATGTTGAGGAATGATACTAGTGTGAACGGAGAGTAAAACCATGCGTAATAATTATAAATTGGCGGATTGCCAGGCCTGCCTGCTGGCGTTGTTTCAGCAGTTGTCCGCGGATACACCACCGTTTACGGACTGGCAGGTGGTTGCCGGGTACCCGGCGGCAACGATCCGGGATAATATGAGTTCGCCGGTTATTTATATCGGTTTGCCGGAAGCGGTAGGCGAGCGGTTTTACCAGGGCAGTAAAAGCGGCCTGGTTTGTGAAATGACCATCGGTGTATGGAGCGACATGACCTGCGGCGGCGCGGAGGAACATGCTATTGCCGCCGGTATGACGCTGCATATATTAAAGGACAGCCGCGCCGTGCACAGCAAAATCTTTACCGTTGAATTTGGCGGAGAGGTTTTTCCCGGACAAACGCTGGTTACTCAGGGCATACGCATCGATAGCGTGACCGGCCCGCATCAGCTTGAAATTCCTGCTGAAGATGAGTTGCACAGCAAAATAAGAATTCGACTCTGTATTTAAGGGAGATAAAATGATCCGGAGGAAGATATGTCGATAACGGAGCAATTGCCGGCGCCGAATCCCGGCGAGCAAGTGAATGGGCGGTATACTTTGATTCGCTGCCACAGTTTATATGCCCCTGCTGCCGCGCCTGTTTCGCCCCTGAATGTGCCGGGCGTGGCGCGGATCGAAGTGGGACCTTATACCCCGGCGCTGACCCGGCGGGTATTTCCGGGCAGTCAGGGCGCAGAGCCGGTGACTGTCGGCCAATATTATTCTTATAGCGGGACGCTTTATTTGCAAGCCGGGTACGCGGGAGCATTTATCTGCGGATTATACAACCTGGCCTGGCCGCCGCAAACCGATAACGCTATCGCGCCGTTGTGTTTTCCTGATGAACCGGTTGCAATACTGGAGGCGGTGTGCCGCCGCGCCGATATGCAAGGGCATATTTACAGCAAGATATACCCGGATATTATTCTGAAAAATTGTATTTTCGGCTCTATGCCGGAAGATGAAACCGTGGCAATCCCATTTTATTCGCGTTGCGCGCCTTTTTTGATTAGCGCCGGGATGGAGATGGTTCTGGATCGGTTCATAGCGGATGGGGAAACGACCGAGTACGAGTTGTCCGCAGCGCCGTTGGCTATGCCTGAAGCTGGGGCCTGGACCGGATGGGATTATGATAACCTGGTGTATGTAAAAATCAGGACTGAGGGGAGCGGCAGCGGTGTACGGATTTTGCAGGGAATCGAGGTGATAGACGACCGGTTGGTCTTTGATGAGCCGCCGCCGGCAAATGCGGAGGTGAGTGTTTTGTATGTGCGGGCGACAGGTGAGCCGGAATAGCTATTTGCGAAACAGAGTTTCGCATCCAACTTCCGCTCCAAACCGGAAAGACTGTGTGAAAAGGTTTTAAAAAGTCATTTTGCTAGTACCTGGTAGTTGCTCGGGATCAAACGGAACCGGAGTACAGTCCCTTTATGGACTGTGGGCCGCCGCAGGCGGCCTCGAAACGATTATTGTTTGAATAAAAATATATAGTTACCTAACATTAATTATATCTGTAATAATCAGTAAGGTTTTCAAAATTCAGATAATATTTGGACCTTCGGCCCAACGCATCGCATAAAGGCGATGCACTCCACTTTTATAGTAATTTTTTTTGTTTTCACACAGTCTCCGGAGTTTGGAACGAAGGAAATGCATACTCTTTGGAAAATTATCGTTATCACTTTTACTATGCAAGTTATCATAAAAATCTGGTAGGGGCGAAGCATTTTTACAAATAAATTTTAACTATTTGAAAAATTCTGGAACAAATGCTTCGCCCCTACAAAAATCATTTTTAATCAGGCTCCAAATCTCTAATTAATAAACACAATTCCTTTTATCACAGTCTCTGGAGATTGGGAACAAGAAGAGTTTTTAAACGCAGAGGCGCAGAGAACGCAGAGGAAACAGGTGGTATATTAAAGTTATTAGATTAACACAAAAACAGGATTGGTTATGAAAAGAGATAATAATATTGTGGTTAATAATTCTCCAAACAATTTATCAAGTAATTTAGCCGGAGAGGACTTGTCTTCTTTACCGCAGCAGGTGATGACGAGTTTGCACAAAGGCAGCGGCGGCGCGCAGGGAATTGTGGGTACGGAGGGTGATACCTGGACCGATCTGGTCGATGAGGTCATTTATCCGCGCCTGAAATTCAAGGAACGCTATATGGAAACCCCGGAGGCGCCATTCCAATGAACCGACAAATTGCCATAAGATTTGTGCAGCAGTCCGGTACTGTGGATTTCTATACTGAAGAAATCCCGGATGCGGAAGTGCAGTTATTGCGGCATTACCAGGCGCAGAATAATGAAAAAACCCAGCCGGTGATTCGCAGCGAGGGCGAGGACTGGGCGGTTCTGCAAGTCAATATCCTGGAAGCGGCAGCGGATACCGGGGCAAAGATTGCCGCATTGCTGAATGATAAAAATGAAAAGACGGTGTATTACGCCATGCTCCATGATCCCGATAAATCCCTAACGGCGTTTTTGCTGCCGGAACAGGTGGAATTCTATCATTATCATGACGATGCTTTGGCGGAGCATGTACACCGCTTAACCTTTATGGAGTGTGAGTGATGGCCGGATACGAATCATTACCGCCGGATTGGCGGAACGAACTGGAGCGAAAAGCGGGCATTCATCTTATGCCGGAACTGGTTTTTGATCCTGAAGGCAAAAATGTTATGCTGAATGGCAAATACGGTATTTCTGCAATATCAGGACTGGCGCAGACGCTGGATATGGATGTGACCTGGGAACGCCGCCCGACCATGCGCGAGGTGGTTGTAACCCTGCGCGACCCGGACGGACGTCTGAATCCGGGTAATCCTGCCAGTCCGTTTCATGATGCGGTGAGTGAATTGCTGGAAACCACGCCGCGCAATTCACACACGCTGCGGTTAGCGCCGCAGCAGCAGGTCGCTTTCAGCAATGGCGAAGCCGTGACGATCAAAGGCCCGGCAGTCGGTTCCGGCGGCATTGTGCAGCAAACCTGCCATGTATCCGGATTTGAAAAACAGGAAGAATTTGACCTGCTGACACTGCAGGAAGCGACAAGTTTCGATTTTGCCGCCGGTTGTATTGTCTACGTTAATGCGCTGGAAAACAGCCAGGTGTTAATTCGTTTACGAACCGACAACACCGCTAATCCCGTAACCCTGTTTCGGGGACGATTGCTGAAAACGCCGGAGGCGGGCAGCGGTTACATAACATTGACCCTGGTGGAATTGCAAAAGAATACCCTGGATTTGTCCCTGACAGGCGTGGACCGGGACGCGGATAAAAAGTTGATGCGTATTAACAGCAATGGCGAACTGGCGAGCAGCATACAGTGGAGCGAGGGCGCGGACGGTACTTTGAACCGCAGCCTGGTTTATCCATTGGCGAATTGCCGGCCGGGGAATTGGGAACTAGAGTTTATCAGCGATAATGAATACATTGTCTCCGGGCCGGGAGTCGATGGCTTGCACTGCGATACGCGCTACGGTTATAGCGGACGGCTGGCCGGGGTGGAAAATGATATGGGATTCGCCTGGCATTTAATAAAGGATTTGAACTATCTGTATATTCCGGTTATCGATACCGGCAAGCTGGTCATAGCGGATGCCGTCGATCCTGCGGCGCCGGTCAAAGTGTCGTCTATCGCTTTTGCCGATTTCCCCTCGTACGCCGATGTTGCAAAAAACGGCAATTACGTGTTTGTCGCGTACGTCGACATGGGCGCGGGATTTACCGGGGCGCTGAAATGCTATCATGTGGCGGATAAATACAATCCCGTATTGGTCGATACCAAAACGGCGGGACAAGAGGGCGTGCCGGAGGATTTTTTCTGTTATTCCTGCAAAGTCTATGGCAACCGGTTGTTTGTGCAGGGCTACGATACGATCTATATTTTTAACATCAGCAATCCCGCCAATATTGTTTATGTCGCGCAAATCGGCGGCAGCGGTTCTCCCTGGTACATGCAGGGCTTGTGGAATTTCTGCATTGCCGGACAGTACTTGTATACTGCTTCGTATTTTGACCGGCGATTTCTCATTATCAATATAACCAATCCGGATAGTCCGACTCTGGCGGGCTCATTGTCCCTGGATTATGGCGGCTCCGATGTGGCCGTTTCCGGGAATTATGCGTATATCAAAACCGGCGATGGCCGGATTACCATTGTGAATATTGCCAATCCAGCTTCGCCGGTATTGGCAGGCAGTTTTGGCGGACCGGGTGCGCCGTATTATACTGATGGCTATGGATTGCAGGTCAGCGATGGCTTTTTGTATACCACCAGCATGAACGATGGCGCATTGAGTCTGTTTGATCTTGCTGAACCGGACTCGCCGGCGCATTTTGAAGCGATCAGCGGGGCCGGGGAGCCACATTACCTGGCCAATGCAACCGGTCTCGCAGTCAGCAATGGTTATGTCTTTCTTGTCGCCGAGGGGGGAGTAACGGTCTATCGTATATCGACAGTGATCACCAACAACCAGGGAGGGACGCAATTGCGAATTATACCCGCTGCCTGGGGCGGACATCCCCATGCCGGGGAAATCGTCCGGTTTACAACGGCGCTTTCCTGGCAGCAGGAAAATCCCGCGCGCATTCTTTATGAACTGTTGTCCCGTAGCGCGGCTATCCCTGCGCATTTGCTGGCTGCCTCGGCATTTTTCGGGGATAAGCATATCGGGGTACTGGCGGAAGCGCTGGAAACCGCGGATACGGAAGTCAAGGTAACGGTCACTGTGCCGACCCTGATCAAAGCCGGGGCAGGTCTGAAAATTGGCGCTTATATGGTCAGCGTCAACGGGGGGAACACTGCCGAGACCTCGTACCCGCCGCAGATCAGTCTCACCATTGCCGCCCACACCGGCGCGGATATTCCGGCGGGAACTGCGGTTATTGTGCAGCAGCAGGAAGCGACCGATGCGGATTACAATTTTGACCGGGAGTACGGGTATTGCGAAACTGCCAATATTTGCGTCAGCCTGTCGCTGGACCGGGACATGTCCATTTTACAGGCGCTGCAAACCGTATGCGCGCTTTTTGACGGTTTTTTATATACGGATAACTGGGGCGTGGAGCAGATTTATACTATCCGGCCGCAGCTCAAGACGCCGGTGCTGATCACCGGACAGACCAACCTGCTGCCGAACCCGGAGATTCTCACCCGGCCGATGATTAACGAGTTTACCGTTCGTTATTGCTATGATTATGAAAACAGCCGCTACCTGGTTAAATGCACTTTTCCAGAATCGATAAATACCAACAAGAGTTACCGGCGGCATGGATTTATACGCGGCGCGGTATTGAGTCTGCCCGGTTTTTACAGAAAACAAACAGCGCTGGCGGTGATCGACAAAAAGTATGAGTTATGGCAATACGGCATCAAGATGGTTGCCTTCCAGACGAGCTTGCAGGGCTTGTTGCTGAACATCGGCGACCGGGTGCATCTGCACAGCGAATCCCCGGCGCTTGATCTGGATGTGGAACTGATCGGCCGCCAGGTGACATTCCGCGAGGGCCTGGACATACGACTCATTGGCTTGGTCGCGCCGGCAGCGGGAGGCGCGCAATGAGCGGGACGGTGGTGCGAATTGAATATTTTGACGGCGCGGAAATTAAAGCTGTTGAATTTGCGGCGCAGGAGACCGGTCTGGTGACGACGCGCCGCCGCTGTAACTATGTACTCAAAAGATTGCAGAACCGTCGTCCGCTGCTGTATTTGTTGTCCGGGGAAATCCGCGAGTATACAATCGAGGTGATCACTGTTCGTCCCGAAACGGTGGACAAACTGGAAATGCTGCGAGCTAATCATAGTACGATGAACCTGTACATGGATTATAAAAACCATCCGGATTTGTATGCGCCGGTATTTTTGCAACCGGGGATTGCCGCGCAGTACAGTATGGGTCGCCTGGCGGCGGAACGAACGCAGGTTTTAACCTTTTTTGAGACTGTGGCGGATGGAGAATAATAGTAGGTCGGGCCTATGGCCCGGCAATAGGGAATTGTTCAGGAATCTCTGCTTCCCAAAGCTCAAAAGGGGTGAAAGAGTTTTCAAATCAGAGATTTGTGGCAAGCGGGTAAATTTTGGTTGTGGACGGTTTGGACAAGGGGGACGATAATCTCGGTTTTAAATATTCACATTCTAAATATCTTATTAATAGAGTTTTACAGAACCCCGGAGGGGTGATATGTTTCTAGCAAAAAAGTAAACTAAACAACAAACCCCTTTAGGGGTGGAACTTGAAAGGGAGGCGCTATGCCAAAAACATTAACAGGACTGCTGCTCATCGGCTTGGGCGGTGCGGCGAATTTGATCCCGGCGGTGGGGCCGGTGATTTCGCCGTGGGTCTGCAAAGCCGGATTTTTATGGACAACCTTTGGTCTGGGTGAAAAGCTGGGCCGGGCAAAGAAAGGAGGCGATCCGCTGGAAAACGAGAAAAAGCTGCTCAATAAACTCACAAAATCGCAACAATAACACAAACTAACTCAAAACAAGGGGTGATCCTATGGTGGAAAAACTGATCGAATTGCTGGCGCCGATCATTGGTCTGGCGCTGAAACAGGTGTTGACGCCGTTGCTAACCGGCATGATGACGCGCGAACCGGAACACGGCGCAGTGGCGCTGGCCGCAATGTACCCGGTAATCGATGCGGAACTGGAACCGCTGACCGGCAAAACCGCCACGGCGCTGGACGATTGCGCGGTGGCGACCCTCAAATCCGTGATTGAAGACGTTGCGGAAAAGTTCGGCGTGGCATTGGCGAACGTGGACGGGGATTAGGCGGGTGTAATCGGGGCGGGTCGGGGGCCTGCCCTGCTGTTTTATCTTACCATTGTCATTTTGTTAGTAAATTGTTTTGTATTCGTTTTTATAACATAAAAGTCAATGCCTGAGGGTATATAGCTCATTGCATAATCACCATTTTTTAGCCGTGCTAACAGAACCGTCAGCGTTTTGCAGGCGGTAAAAATACACCCCGGCGGGAACGATCTGGCTGTGGCTGTCGAGCCTGTCCCAGGTCAGGTAATGGTTGCCTGGGTTTAACGGACCGGCTTCCAGGGTACGAATGCGCCTTCCCAACAGGTAGTAAATAACAACCTGGGCCTGCCCCGGTTTTTGCAGGGTAAAATGAAACTGCGTATTGGCGCTAAAGGGATTGGGATGGTTCTGGTGCAACTCAAACTGGATTGGTTGAACTGTTGGGGCAATGCCGGTCGGTTCCGGGTAATATTTCATAATGGCGCCATTTTTCCCGGCAATCCATACATACCGCCCGGCGCTGCTGATGGCGAGATATTGGTAAGCTCCCGGCTGTTGAAAAATCTTGTCTATCGTCACCCCCAATCAGGAGAGAAAAGCATTACTACTATCTTTATCGCCAAGGCTCCCTAATATCCAGAACTCATTATTCTCCCCTAAAGTAATACCTTGTGAATGGATGATTTGATCATTGTAAAGGATATGTGCACAAAATAAATCAACAATTTCTTCAGTAGTGCCATCCGATCTGATATAATGAGAATTGAATTTAATATACTGTCTAACGGTTTGCGTTACCTGCGTGTGGGCGGGCGTGGACAATGCTTGGGAGTAGGAAAAACTCGAAGCGAGAAAAATGTTCGAAAATGCCGCAGAATCCCATACGTCAGGTGTACGCTTTGTTAGCCCGTGTTTGGTTTTCTATAAAATAAATTTCTTTTTCAACTCCATATAACTCTCTTGTACGTTTCCATAATCGGATTGAATATTGGCGACGATAACATCAATCAGTCCTATTGCCAAAGCAGATTTAATTTTATTTAGTTTGTTTTTATTTAAGTTGCCGTTTGTTGTTTGAAGTTCATTTCTCAGTTTGTCCCACATCCCATCTGGAACAAAATCGAGGAGTTTTGTTGTTGGATTCGACTTAGCCCTGTAGTTCTCAAATGAAAATACGAAGAGATAGTAATCGGTTGGCGTCTTGTACTTTCCTTCACCCATATAGGCAGAAGGGTTGCTGTTTCTAACTATGACATGTGAGGATTCATCTAACTGCTCAATGAGGTATAGCGCAGTTTTCTGATCAATAGAGAAAATAAACTTTAATCCAGAAATCAGGCTACTTCTAGGTGAGTTATCTATCATTGCATGGCGATCATTAAAAACATAATAATCAGATGTCATCTCAAAGTATCCAATCACCCTTGATAAGAATTTTTCTATTTCATCTCGATCGCGTGCTTTGGAACTTGGTTTTATTGTTGATAATTTGCCGCGTCTATAAACAGAATAGGGATATGGGGATTCAGGAAACAATTTTGATGCGGCTTTTATTTTTTTGCGAATACACTGAGAAAACAAATGCTCTTTTACAATCAAATCTAATACTGGGTGTTCGCTATCAAACGATTGAGATGTCTTAATCATGTGTCGGTAATTCTCAAAAGACCGCAAATAATCTTGGTGCAATATCTCAAAATTTTGGTATAGCGGCTCGATTAAGGTAGTGAAATAGTTTTTACGCTTATCTTGCTTTATTTTTAGCAATTCGATTGAGCCATCAAGAAATTTTAATATTAGGTCTGCAATCATGGTCTCACACCTTTGAGATTATTGAATGTATTAACCTTTTTTTTAAATATTGGCGGACGGGCTAACGCTTAGCTCACCCGCTGCAACAGCATAGAACTAAGATATAATAAGTACCGGTTGTTCAAATCCCGCAAAAACTAGCCAAAGCGCTCTGCTGTTGCAGTCGGGTGCAGCTTTGGGTTAGTTGCTTTATTTAAACTCTCCTATTCGACATTTATATAAACTTTTGAAATTATCTCACTACCTGACGGCAAGTTTGTAAATGCTCCAAAATCACTATTTGAGACCTTATTTTGAAAACTCATATGACCTGCATTTGTCACTCTGACAAAATTGATTTCTATAATGCCATTACCTGGTCGAATTCCTGTACAAGACCATCTCTCATTTCGCAATTGAACTGGGGGATTTTGCAGATAAAAATTACCATAAGTGTCTCCCAGTACTGCCCAAACATTTTCCTCAAGTGAAATTGAATGAGTGCCGTAGGCAGTAATAACCTGATTCGCTGGCAATCGCTGCTGATTTTGAGGATATTCTACTTCAAAATCAGGGATAGATTGGCTCGGTTGGAAGTGATGACAAAGATTTTGAGATAGCTCCCTCATATTTAAAGCAATTTGACTAAAAGATTGAAGGTCATTAATATTCGCAATGCTGTAGCCTTGAAATTGCCGTTCGCCAGTTTCTATTTTTACTACTTTTATATCAATTCGAACTTCGCCAGCTCTGTGCTTTACTTTGCCAATTAAGGCAGAATTCGCTCCTATCTGTTTATTTAATTTATTAATCGTAGAATCATTAAAAATCCCTTCTCGATTATACTCATATTCAATTTCTTCTAATACATCCAAATGTTGGTTTCTTTCGAGTACCTTTATAGAATTGCACGAGTTTAGAATTTCTGCCTCAAGTGCTTCGGGCAATTCTTTTTCTAAATAATTTAACGAATCTGGGACGGAATCAAGCCAAAAATCAAGTGCGACTAAATGTAAGTCTTGTGAAATTCCATTGGTGAAAAAAAAGCAGATACATAGAACAGCGATTGAATTTAAAGCATGTTTATTCATTGAATATCTCCCGTTAAATTATTTTTATCTTTCATGTCTCTTAATCTTATATTAAGATATTTTTTATTATTCAAATAAATATTCGCAATATAAATCAATGAGTCAGTTTCAACAATTATTTTATATTGACCCTCTTCAAGTTGAGCGCTAATATATGTATTTTGAACTCTATTGACTCTTTCGTTAGAAATTGTAATTCTTGCATTTTTTACGGCATGAACTATTAATGAATGCAGGTTTGTACTGCTTTCTTGAATCGTTTGATTCCTTTCTAATGATGAATCACTTTTTTGTTCTTGAATTGAATTGAAACCTAATGAATCAATAGTTTTAAAATTAGAAGGTTGAGAGTTAGGGTGACTATAATCAAGAACGATCCTTAGCGCATTAAACAATATGCCAACAAAAGCTAATAGCAACATTAGGAATGCGATTCTGTTTGCTACAGACCATTTTCCCATAAATGGAAAAATGGCAAGAAATTTTTTATTCTTATTTTTCATCTTTTATCAACTAACATAGTATTAAACGAGTTTGATAACTAACTATAGAAAGCATAAATATGTTACATAATAAAAACATACAATATGTTAAGTCTTTTAAAATTATATATTTGTTATTAAAATACAATAGCTTTTATTTTATGTTATACAACTTTATAATATAACTGAACTTCATTGCAATATAGCGTCAATAGGACTGCAAATACCTTTACCGCCTTTATTCAGAACGTGTGTGTAAATCATGGTTGTATTCAAATTTTTATGCCCCAATAATTCTTGTATTGTTCGGATGTCATAACCAGCTTCTAATAAGTGGGTTGCAAAGGAGTGACGTAAAGTATGACATCCAAAATGCCTGGCAATACCGGATTTTAGTTTGGCCTCATGTATGGCTCTTTGGATCATCCATTCACCCTGATGGTGTCTCCTGAATATGCCTGATTCAGGGTCCTTGGAAATATCAGGCGCGGGAAATACTCGTTGCCAGGCAATATCCATGAAGCATTTGGGTATTTTTTTGCAAGGGCATTGGGCCGGGCTACACTGCCATATCCATTAATAATATCTGTTTTGTGTAAGCGTTTTACCCTTTCTATATATATTTGCAATTTTTTTATACAGTGTTCAGGTAATGCGCGCCCTGGAAGTTGTTAATCGTCATCTTTTCGCATTTCCTGTGATAATGATATGCAAAAGAACAATAATATGCAAGAATAATTTTATATTTTCCCCGGATGTTTCGCCCATTTAAAAATTACCTGTTGAATACTACGCTCTTGCCGGAAAACCGGATATGTTTTTAAATGGGCGATGCATTCTGTCAGAGAAACAGGTGTAATTTTTAGAACATCTGGAACGAATGCATCGCCCCTACGAAAACCTATGTATTACAGAATTGAACCATTTTTTCCCGCAACGGGATGTGAATCCCGGCGCGAGCTTGCCAAAACCCCGTCAGGGGTGAAATGTTTATAACCACCCCGTTTCCCCATAACAAGCCACGTTAGTGGCGAAACAGCTTGCAGGTCGGGCCTGCGGCCCGGCAGGGCAACATGCCCTGTATTATTGTACGCAGGGCATCCGCGAGGGATGCCCCTACGGTTACCAACCGGGAGTGAATCCCGGCGTGAGCTTTGGGCAACCGCGAGGGTTGCCCTTACGAAAAATCGTCATCTGCGATATCTGCGGATAATTACTTATTCCACGCGCATGTGCCGCCGCTGGAACAGCCAGACGCCGACAATAAAATAAATAACAGTCAATATCAACAGGGCGCATATTTCCGGTACAACATCGCCCAGTTGTAAATTCATGATCATCACCTTGTTCAGCGCGCGGATGGCGTGGGTGGGGGACATTAGTCCCTGCAAGCTCACCGGGTACCCGGCTATGCTGAACCATTCCCTGCCCTGCATGGGAAAAGCCGCGCCGGTAAAAAACATGAATAAAAACATGGGGAAATTGCCGACGATCAATATTTCGTTAACGGTTTTGGTCAAGGCGGCGAGGATGAGGCTGAAAGCGATGATAGAAATGCTGGTCAGCACGGCAATGAGCAGCAGGGGAAAGAGGGAACCGGTAAAGTGAAAGCCCAGCATAACCGCCACCAGCAGGGTCAGCAGAATGGCGACCAGTCCCACCACAACCTGAATGACGCTGATGCCGGCCAGGAATTCCAGGGCGGTGAGCCGCGAGAGTTTGAGGCGCAGCATGGTTTTGTTTTCCACTTCGGTGACAATGGCGATGGAGGCAGGGAACATGAGCATGATGAGGGCGAGGATCAGTAAACCCGGCACCACCAGATCAAATTCGCTGATACTACCGGAAACGCCCAGGCTGGTCTCTTTGACCTGCAGCACGCGCGCTTGCCGGTTGTAATGATACAGGAATTCTGCAACCAGTTCGTTGGCCCAGATGGCCGTGACCATATAGTTCAGGTTGGTTAAATCACCGATGAATTCAATTTCCAACGGCTGAGCCGGAGCGGCTAGTGTTAACTCCTCAACATAATCGCTAAAGTTGGGGGGAATGACAATACAAGCATCGGCTTTGCGGTCTTTTAACAGCGTCATGGCCGCGGCGCTGTCCTGTATCGCTTGCACGGAAACCGGGAATCCCAGGCTGTCCGTTTTGCTGTATTGCAGATAATCCGCCAGCGTTTGACCATGGGATTGCCGCGCCGCAGCCGTTTGCAGGCCGCGATCGCGGTTGATGACCAGCAGGTCATAATGCGGGGTTGAGGCGCCAATGATGAGGTAATAGACAAAGATGAAAAACGGCGCCATGCTCACAGTCAGAACCAGTATCCAAAAGTGGCGCCATTGTTCGCGGGCGCTCTTGGCGATAACGGAGGTCAGTTTCATTCGCGCAATTTCCTCCCGGTTAAATGGATGAATACATCTTCAAGGGTGTTTTCCCGCAGGGTGATTTTATTGATCTTGAGCTGCCTGTCGGTAATAATGCGGGTAATCTCCGGCACCTTTTGCAACAGGTCATTGGCTTTGAGGATCAGCGCCGAGCCGTTGTCATAGATCCGCGCGCAGATTGCACCCAGATCGCCGGTGACAGCGTCGAGGGTGTGCTGTTCGTGGGTATCGAGAGTAATTTCCAGCACATCGCCTTCGCCGATGGATTTTTTCAGGTTGGCCGGGGTATCAAGCAATAACAACTTACCGTGGTCGATGATCGCCACCCGGTCGGATAAGCGGTCGGCTTCATCCATATTGTGGGTAGTGAGAATGACGGTCTTGCCCTTAGCCAGGGATTTGATGAAATCACGCACCAGGATGCGGCTTTGCGGGTCGAGTCCGGCTTCGGGTTCGTCCAGGATGAGGATGTCCGGGTCATGCACCAGCGCCAGGCAGATGTTGAGTCGCCGCTTCATGCCGCCGGAGAGCTTGGCCGCCAACGCGTTGCTTTTGGTGTCCAGTCCCATCAGGGACAGCAGTTCTTTGCCGCGGGCGGCTGCGGCTTGGCGGGACAGGTTGTACATTTCGCCCATAAAGCGCAGTTGCTCCAGACAAGTCAGTTTGGGCCAAAAGATATTTTCCTGGGGACAGATGCCGATGCGGGTTTTTATATCCTGTTTGCCACCGGGTGGGGAATCGTGAAAGCTGATCTGGCCGGAGGTGGCTCTGCTCAGGCCGCTGATCATGTTGATGGTGGTGGTTTTACCGGCGCCATTGGGACCAAGAAAGCCGAATACCTCGCCGCGGTTGATCTGCATGGAGAGACCGTACACGGCAGTAAAGTTGCCGAATTTTTTGCCCAGGTTGGCGATGGTGATGGCGGGGGAGTTGGGAGAAGAAAGATTGTTAGCCATTTAATTGCCCTCATCAGGGAAGAATGTGTTTTTCATGAGTTATATAGATGTAGGACAATTTACAATAAATAATATTTTTGGCAAGCAGAAAATCAGAGATTTTGAGCTAGCCGGTTCCAATCAGGAGATTGGAAATAAAAGCAAAGGGGATAGCTCGCCCTGGAAATCAATTCCAGGACGTAAAATAGGGCAGGACATGTTGTCCTGCATTATACAAAGCAAATAAAACAACATGAAAAAAGGATTGTCATCCGGCGTATGGTTTGTGGACGGCATGGACAAGGCAGGACAATGTTTTGCGCCAATTAATGAATATATTGATCATGCCGGATAAATATCCGGCGCGATCTGTAGGGGCAGGGCTCGCCCCTGCCCGTAACCGGAGACGGGCAACCGCAAGGGTTGCCCCTGTTATGTTAAAAGTCAAGTGTTTTTTTAGCTAAAATATGGCAGATCCGCATTTTTTTTATAAACAAAAAACTCCCTTCCATTTTTGGTCTCTGCAAAAGTTTTTCACTCGCCATTCCGAGACTGTCAAGGCCGGTTCTTTTCCGCCGGAGGGTAGCCTTGACAGTCTCGGAAAAGGCGAGTATTTTTTTATTGCAGAGACCAAAAATAACATTAGTACCTACAGTCACAAATTAGTGATT
>Ga0209311_1000321_pt1 | contig 48654 bp, 46 predicted proteins | sample AD_UKC045_MetaG_FD_184417 | JGI IMG/M metagenome (GOLD analysis project Ga0209311, IMG submission 184417) | Active sludge microbial communities of municipal wastewater-treating anaerobic digesters from USA - AD_UKC045_MetaG (SPAdes) (version 2) | ecosystem: Engineered > Bioreactor > Anaerobic >...
CGTTCTTCCCGATATGGCTGTTCCAGGAGTTGCCGGTCGACCGCCAAGGGTGTGATCCCCAGGGGCCTTAGCTCCATGGCCAGTGATCGGTTCGGCGTGTCGGGAGTGGGTCCATAAACTCCCGGACCCTCCGGTTTTCGACCCCGGAGGCAGTGCTGCGCCGTTCGATTCACCGCGAGACGTTTTAAGCCTCACCGGTTTGCTTGAAGGGGCACGGTAGAGTCCCCGACACGACGTGGCCACGCCGGCCAACGCCCTGACGTCTTGAGCTGGACGTCTCCAAGACCTCCCGTCGTCAGGTGCGTTTGCAGTATATGCTGGTTTTCGGCGCCGTAGATTCTGGGAGGCTCGGTCCTACACTTTGGGCGTGTAGGGCGTTGAGATTGCTTGGGATGGGATTTGGCTGTCCTACGAATCTATCCCGCTCTATCCCCCAATTTCGGATCGCGTCGCGCGGGGACGTAGGGTGCATCTTGATGCACCGGGGTTCGGTCGCGGTGCATCAAGATGCACCCTACATGGTGGGTGTGGCTCTGGGTCCCGGCTTTCGCCGGGAGGAGCGGGACAAGGAACTGGCGTTCGTGGGTGGGGCTTCTGGGTTCCCGCTTTCGCGGGAATGACGGCGGAGAGGGCGGCGTGTGGGGCGCGGCGCATCTTTGATGCACCCTACCTGGTGATGACGTCAGAACGGGGGCGCGGTACACGGTGGCCATGACACTCACGCCGATTGTTCTTGAGAACCAGCATGTGCGGCTGGAGCCGCTGGCGGAAGCGCATCGGGAGGCTTTGCGCGAGGCTGGCAGCGATCCTGATCTGTGGCGGTTTGCGAATGTGAACCTCGACAACAGCAATTTTGATGCGTGGGTGGACAATCGGTTCTCGGAGATTGCGAAGGGGACGGATCTGACGTGGGCGATCTTTGACAAGGCGTCTGCCAGCTACTGCGGATCGACGAGTTTTCTGGCCTATGTGCCGGCGCACAAGCGCGTGGAGATCGGGTGGACCTGGTATGCGAAGCGGGTTTGGGCGGGGGCAGTGAACCCTTCGTGCAAGCGCATGTTGCTGGCGCATGGCTTCGAGGGGCTTGGGCTCAATCGGATCGAGCTTAAGGCGGATGCGCGTAATACGCGGTCGTGTAAGGCGATGGAGCGGTTTGGCGCGACGTTCGAAGGCGTGCATCGCTCGCACATGGTGCGGCCGGATGGGCGGTTGCGCGACACGGCGTGGTTCAGCGTGATCCGTGAGGATTGGCCGGTGGTGCGCGATGGGCTGGATGCGCGGATTGCGGCTATCAGCGCGCCTGCATGAACTGTGCAGTTGATGCGTGGGACGCGCGGGCGTAGGCGCACGGGATGAGCACGCAAGAGACGGCCCCGCAGATCACGTTCGATGATTTCCTGAAGGTCGACATTCGGGTTGGCGTGGTGGTGGCGGCGGAGGCGTTTCCCGAGGCGCGGAAGCCGGCGATCAAGTTGCGGATCGATTTCGGGAACGAGATCGGCGTGAAGAAAACGTCGGCGCAGATCACCAAGTATTATTCGCCGGAGACGCTGGTGGGAAAGCGCGTGCTGGCGGTGGTGAATTTCCCGCCGCGGCAGATCGGGAAGTTCATGTCGGAGGTGTTGACGCTCGGCGTGCCGGATGAGGCGGGCGAGGTCGTGCTGATTACGCCGGATATTGAAACGCCGATTGGTGGGCGGTTGTTCTGAGCCTGAGGGGCGGGCGCGATCTGACTCAGAGGGGTGCGGTGGCCCTGGGTCCCGGCTTACGCCGGGAAGAGCGGGACAAGGTGCATCGCTGGTAGGTGTGATCAGGCTTCAGCCGGCGCCTTGCGGCTGGAGCAGGCGGTGGCGGCTTTGCGGACGAGGTGGAGTTCGTTCATCAGCGAGATCCAGCGACTGGCGCCGATGGTCTCGACGAGTTCGGCCTGCACTTTTGTCCAGGCGGGTGTGGCCTTGTCGAGTTTGCTCTGGCCTTGCGGCGTGAGGCTGAGGACGCGCTGGCGGCGGTCCTGGCCGCGTTCGACGGTGACGAGGTTTTCGTCGGACAGCGGGCGGATGGCGCGGGGAACGCCGGAGGCATCCATGCCCAGCGTGTCGGCGAGGGCGCCGACGGTGAGCGGACCCTTGTCCGACAACGTCATCATCAGGTTGAACTGGTGGCCGGTGAGGCCGAAGGGGGCGAGGGCCGGGTCGTAGGCGGCGACGACGGCGCGCGAGGCGCGGGCGACGTGGCGGAGGATGCAGCTGTCGGTGGACATTGCTGCGTCTTGGGCTGCTTCCGGGGCTATGTCCTGAGCTGCGTCTTGCGGGGAACCGACGGCTGCGCCGGTAAACGTTGCAGACACGGCTTCAACCGTGTCGCCTTTTCGCAAAGCGAACTGCTCCGGCATTGACGACGTTCCGACATTGCCTTGCGGCAAACCTGATCCCTGTTGATTGGGTAACGAGGCAGGCTGTGCCCGTCAACGCCGCCCGGCCAGCCAGACACCGCAGAGTACCAGCGCGCAGCCGATCATTTGCACCTGCGTGAGGGCTTCGCCAAAGAGCGGCCAGGCGATGAGGGCGCCGGTAACGGGCTGGATCAGCAGGAGGAGTCCGGCGACGGAGGCGGGGGTGCGGCCGACGCCGGCGACGATCAGGCCCTGGCCGATGACGTGGGCGACGATGGCGAGGGCGAGGGGCCAGATGAACCAGCTCGGGTCTGGCGGGATGAGCGCTTCCTGGCGGACGGTGGAGGCGATCGCGGAGACGGCGAGCGTGGCGGCGGTGGACCAGAAGAGGACCTGCATCGCGGTTTCATGGCGGCGGGCGAGCTTGGCGAAGAAGAGGTAGAGGCCGACCATCACGGCGGCGATGAGGGCGAGGATGTCGCCCATGACGGCGCCGGCTTCACCTGCGTGGGCGGCGCCCTGGCTGAGGAAGAAGGCGCCGAGCAGGGCGACCGCGATGGCGATGAACCAGACATTGGTGGGGCGCTCGCGCAGGGCGATCCAGGCGACGATGCCGACGCAGGCATTGCCGAGGTTCACGAGGAAGGTGGCGTTGGCGACGGAGGTCATCACCAGCGAGGCGTGCCAGAAGGTGATGTCGAGGCCGAAGAATGTGCCTGCGGCGAGGGCCATGATGGACGGGCGGCCGAGCTTGCCGCCGCCCGCGTAGATAACGGCGGCGATCATCGGCAGCGCGAAGAGGAAGCGCCAGAAGGCGGTGGCTTGTGGGCCGAAGTCGGAGAGGCGCAGGCCGATGGGGGCAAAGCCGATGGCGACGGCGCCGCCAAGCACCATGGCGGGGCCGAGCCATGTGGGTGACGTCGTGGCGGCGTGTGAGTCAGATGTCGGCGCTGTCAAACAGGCACTCCAGTCAAACAGGCTGGCCGATGCGGGCGCGAATATCGGCGGGGGATACCCCCGCTTCCCTCAGGCTCGCAAGCGTTAGCGATTTGTCACGCTTGGCGTAGCGTTTGCCGTCGGGGCCGGTGAGGAGGGGGTGATGCCAATAGATCGGCGTGGGGAGGTGGAGCAGGCGTTGCAGCAGGACGTGGATGTGAGTCGAGAGGCGCAGGTCTTCGCCGCGGATGATGTGGGTGACGCCTTGCAGCGCATCATCGTGCGTGACGGAGAGATGATAGCTCGTCGGCGTGTCCTTGCGTGCGAGGATGACGTCGCCGAGCAGATTGGGGCGCGCTGATACAATCTGTTCTGCGTTCGACCCAGGATCGCGCTCGACAAATTCCAGCCGCGCGAAATCTTCGCCTAGCAGGTCCTGTGAATACTTTAGCGAAAGCCGCCACGCGAAAGATTCGCCGCGAGCGATGCGCGCGTCTTGTTCGTCGTCGCTCATTCTCTGGGATGGCCCTGTGTAGATAACTCCGTCGCTGCCTTCACCCGCAGAGTGCGGCGCGGAGAGTGACGCGGCGGCGATCTCCTTGCGTGTGAGGAAGCAGCGATAGACGACGCCGAGATCGCGCAGGCGATCGAGAGCGGCTGCATAGTCAGGCATGTGATCGGACTGGCGCCGCACGGGCAGGAGCCAGTGCAGGCCGAGCCATAACAGGTCTTCGTAGGTCGCCGTTTCGAACTCAGGACGGCAGCGCGTGGTGTCGATGTCTTCGATGCGCAAAAGACAAACGCCGCCAGCTTTCGCGGCGGCGTCTGAAGCCAATAGGGCAGAGTAGGCGTGGCCGAGGTGGAGATAGCCGGTCGGACTGGGCGCAAATCGCGTGACGAAGCTCATTTGCGCCCAGTTCGGGGTATTCCAGACTATTTCGAGTGTTCGACCTTGAGGCCGAGCTTCTTCAGCTCTTCGCCGGGCGAGCCCGCCGCGCCGGTGAGGCTCTCGCCGATGGCGGTCCACGTCATGGGCTGCGCCGGCTTGAGGCCGACGTGCAGCTTGCCGCCCTGCATGATGAAGGCCGAGATCGGGGTGACGAACGGCGCGATGTCCGGCGCGGCGCCGAACATGCCGAGCATGCTGCCCGCCATCTGGCGCAGCGATGCGCCGGTCTGGCCTTCCATCGGGTTGAAGCCCGAAGGATCGGAAGCCGCCATGATCGGGCCGAGGTCAGCCGTCAGGTTGAACAGCTTGTCGAGGCCGCCATTGTCGACGACGTTGATGTCGACCAGTTTCAGCTTCGAGCTGTCGTCGAACACCTTGGCGATCGCAGCTTCGTTGGCTTGCGTCGGATCATCAGGGATGAGGTCCGAGACAGCCTTGAAGCTCGGGAACGCGCCTTCGTACTTGTTGGTGATCTGGAGCAGCTTGTCGCCGCCGAAGCCGAGGTCGACTTTCGTGTCGCCCGAGGTTTCGTTCCAGGTGTAGCCGAAGTTGAAGTTCAGGTTCGGCTTGTCGAGGCCGTTCTTGGCGAGAGCTGCGCTGATGGCTGCGAAGTCAGGCGCCGGCGGGGCAGGATAGTCCGGGTCGACCGGCTCCGCCGACATGGCGGTTGCGGCTTCGCCCAGCTCGATGATCGCGGCCATGTCGAGGGTGACGTTCTTGGCCGAGGTCGAGATCTTGGTCGGGATGAACCAGTGGAAGTCACGGGCATCAAGGTCGGACTCGCCAACCGTCATGATGTCCTTGCCGCCGATGTTCAGCTTCTGGTTTTCGAACGTGTATTTGCCGAAGCTCATGAGTTGCGTCTCGGTGCGCGGCGGCACGACGCCCTTGGCCATGTAGCTGTAGACCTTGTCGAAGTGGAGGTCTTCCATGCCGACATAGCCGATCGAGTACGAAGCGTTCATGGCCGGGGCCATTGCGCCTTGCGTCATGTCGAACGCGTAGACCATGTCGCGGGCGTAGGAGGCGTCGAAGTCGCCGCCGCGCCAGCCGCGCGTGCCCATGGACTTGGCGACGAAGGAAGCGCCGATGGACTGGCCCATCTGCTTCATCGCGAAGTCGGCTTTCATGTCGTAGGCGGCGAAGGTGTCGACGCCGAACGCACGCATGATGTTGATGTAGCCGCGCATCATCGCTTCGGCTTCCGGCGTCATGCCGTATTCATCGGTAGCCGCAGCAGCGTTCGGGGCGGGAGCCGGGATCGCTTCGATGGAGCGCAGGACGACATCGTTCAGAATGACGCGGCCGAAGGTGACGTCGTATTTTTCGAAGACCGGCGTGTCGTCGAAGGCGTCGAAGGCCGGTTCGGTCGGGCCGAGGCCATCGTCTGCCGGAGCGGTCGGATCGGCGGGAACGCTGATGTCGGCCGAGTGGGTCGCCGCGTTCATCATCTCAACCAGGCCGAACATCGAGACGCCTTTGGCGTCGATGCGGCTGGCGAGGGCTGCGGTTTCGGTCAGGCGCTGGCCGGTGAGGCGGGCCTTGGCGAAGTCGGCGTCGAAATCGAACAGGCGGAGTTCCTGAACGGCGAGGCCGACTTGCGGCTTGTCCTTCGGCGTCAGCTTGACGTCGGAGAGGACGGTGGCGTTCGCGGCGCTGTCGAAGGTGATGGCGCCCCAGGTGAGCGAGATTTCCTTGGGCAGGGCGGCCTGCACCGCGGCGAGGTCGGCCTGCGTGGTCGCCTTGCCCTTGAAGGTTTCACCAGCAAGCTTCGTGACGAAGCCTTCCACCGACTTGGCGTCGACATCGAGCACGCCGCGCGCACCCGAACCTTGTTGGCTGCATCCGGTGACGGCGAGCGCCGCTCCAAGTGCAAGCGCAGCGAAACCCGCTTTGAAAGCGCGCATTAATCCCTCCATGGCCTTGAGAGACGCATAGCGGAGACCGCAGGAGCTGGCGAGCCGTTACGTGCGCTGAAATACCAGCATTAATTTACTTTATGGCGCATCCGGCAGGGCGAGTTTTTGCGCTTACAGTTTTTGGGTCGCGTGGTGACGGGTGGCTAACCTTGAGTCAGGTGGGTGACGGGGTGGTGTCTGCTAGGCGACACCGGCTGTCATCCCGGGCGTAGCGTCCTTCGACGGGCTCAGGATGAGGGCGGAGAGCCGGGAACCATCGGGAGAGTGTCGTGCTGGCACAATGGGTCCCGGATAGCGCTTCGCGCTTCCGGGATGACAAGTTGTGGGTGATGCGGGTGGTTTTGCCCGACCCTAGTTTTGCGTGCCGCGCAGGCTTTCCCATTTGCGGGAGGGGTTGAGCATGGCGCGGAAGTATTCGCGGTTCTGCTCGAGCATCAGCTTGGGCATGTCGGCGCCGGCGACCTTTTCCGCTTCGTCGAACTTGCCCTGAATGCCGAGCACGACGACGAGGTTCTGGGTGACGCGGTTGTCGGCGCCGGGCAGGGCGATGGCTTCGCGCAGGGTCTGTTCGGCCAGGCCCGGCTTGCCTTCGAGGGCGTAGGACAGGCCGAGATTGGCGAGGATCTTCGGATTGTTGGGCGAGAGCGCCATGGCGCGTCGGTAGTAATCCTGTGCGCCGGCGTGCTGGTCGAGCTGGTCCATGGTGACGCCGATGATCGACAGCATACGCCAGTCGGACTGGCCGCCAGCTTCGGCGCGGGCGAGTGTCATGGCGGCGTCCTGCGGCTTGCCCTGATCGAGCGAGGCCTGCGCGTAGATCATCGAGAGTTCGACATCGCCCTGCTTGAGCGCCAGCGCCTGGGTGGAGACTTCCGCGGAGCGTGCGGATGAGCCGACCGCGCGGAGGACGTGGGCGTATTTGAGGGCGGCCTGGTACTCGTTCGGATTTTTCTCGTATTCCTGGGCCCAGAATTTCGCCTGCGTGAGCAGGTCCTGCTTGTCGATCAGGTCGCGCTCGGTCTGCGTCGCGGGCATGATCGGGCTGACCGCCGTGGCGACCATGGCCTGTTCCTGAACCGTGGGCGGTGCGGCGGCGATGCAGCCGGAAAGGGCCACGGAAAGCACAGCAAAGCTGACTGTTGCGGCAATTCGGGTGGCGGACATGGGCAATCCTCGAATATTACCGGAATCTTGACGCGCGCCGCCTCAAGGAATCGTTAAGGCGGTGTTTGCCGCCAGCTATCGTCGCAAAAGGGCTTCGAGAGACATGCATCCTGCTTTCCTTTCCGGTTCGGGCATCTCCGGATCGGCTTCCTCGGGTTCGGGCGCCGCCATTCCCCTGGTTCTGGTGACGGCCAAGGGGCTGGGCGAGTGGACGAAGTCCCAGGACGCGCGGACGAAAGTGCTGGTCGATGCGGCAGGCTTCCGGGGCGAGGCGGGCAAGACGCTGTTGCTGCATGGCGCGGGCGGCGAGGTTGAGCGCGTGCTGGTTGGCATTGGCGAGGGGACGGATGGCTTCGTGCTGGCGAGCGTGTCGGGTGCGTTGCCGGCGGGTGATTATGCTCTGGCAGACATTCCGGCGAGCCTGAGCGGCGAGACGCTGGCGCTGGGATGGGCGGACGGCGCGTATCGCTTCACGCAGTACAAGTCGGGCGACAAGCCGCGTCGTCTGCAGCTGCCGGCGTCGGTGGATGCGGGCGAGGTCGAGCGTCAGGCCGAGGCGATCGATTGGCTGCGCGACCTTGTGAACACGCCGCCGTGCGATCTGGGGCCGGCCGAGATTGCGGATGAGGCGAGCCAACTTGCCAAGGAATTCGGGGCGGCGATCACGATCACGATGGGCGCCGATCTCGAGGCTGACTATCCGATGGTGCACGCTGTCGGCAAAGGCGCGGAGCAGGCGCCGCGCTTCATCGAGATCAGCTGGGGCGCGGAAGATGCGCCTGTGCTGGCGATCGTCGGCAAGGGCGTGGCGTTCGACACGGGCGGGCTGAACCTGAAGCCGGGCTCGGGCATGGCGCTGATGAAGAAGGATATGGGCGGGGCGGCGCATGCGCTTGCGCTGGCGCGGCTGGTGATGGGCGCGGAGTTGCCGGTGCGGCTCTACTGTCTGGCGCCGACGGTGGAGAATGCGATCGGGCCGAAGGCTTTCCGGCCGAGCGACATTCTGAAATCGCGCAAGGGGATCACGGTCGAGATCGATGACACGGATGCGGAGGGTAGGCTGATCCTCGGCGATGCGCTGACGCGTGCGAGCGAGCTGAAGCCGGAGCTGCTGATTGATTTTGCGACGCTGACGGGAGCGGCGCGTGTGGCGCTGGGGCCGGACCTTGCTCCTCTCTACACGGATGATGACAAGCTCGCGGCGGATATTGCATCGGCAGCGAAACAAGTGGGTGATCCGGTTTGGCGCATGCCGCTGTGGCCCGGATATGAGGGCGGGCTGAAGTCTCCGATCGCGGACATGAAGAACACGGGCGATGGACCGATGGGCGGTTCCATCACCGCAGCCTTGTTCCTCAAGGCATTTGTGGACGCATCTTCATGGGCTCACTTCGACATATGGGCGTGGCGGCCTGCGCGCTACGGGCGGCCTGCGGGCGCGGCTGCGTGCGGATTGCGTGCTGTTTGGGCCATGTTGAAGAGCCGCTACGCGCGCTAGGAAAAAACATCGCGGGGAGCAACCCTCTTTCGTCAAACCTGTTCCAAATTTTATTCGTGCTCTTCAGCTTGAACCCGCGGCGAAATCGGGCGAGTCTCTTCCTCAAGGGGCCGGCCAATTGGAGCTGTCATGGACCGCGCAACAGCGCTTGCCCTGCTTAAAGATGTTCTTGCTGAGACTGTTCGGGCTGATGGCCCGGATCTGAATGTCAGGCAGGCGGCAATCCTTCTTCGCGTTTCACTCGAACCGGGACCGCATACGGTCCGCGGTCTTGCTGAAGCTCTCTCTCTTGGAAAGCCTGCCGTGAGCCGCGCGCTTGATGCGCTGTCGGGTCTCGGACTGGCCACGCGCATGCCGGATGAAACAGACCGCCGCAGCGTGCTCGTGCAGACGACCGATCGTGGTCATGCTGTGCTTGCGGGTCTCGGTGATCGCGTGATCGCGTGCGAGCGCGCCAATGCGGCTGCGGTGCAGAAAGCTGCAGCGGCGCAGAGCGCGCAGAAGTCGCCGGACAATATCAAGCCGACTGCTTCCTCGCAGCCGCCGGTTTCCAGCAAGCCGGTTGTTCAGCCTTCGGCGTCTCCGTCCACTGGACAGAGAGACGCTGGCTCAAGCTCGCATGCTCTCTGAGCGCTGGTCGAGCGAACCACGCCTCACACCCAAGGGGGGGCTGACCAGCGGCGAAGCCATGCGCGTCGCAGCCGGGTCAGCCGCTCTCCGCAAGATCCCTGATGGGTCCGCCGAACAGGTCAACCAGGCCTTGTTCGGCGAGCCTGTTCGCGTGCTTGAACGCGAGACCGACAAGGATGGGAGCGAGTGGGCCTATGTCCAGCTCGGCATCGACCGCTATGTCGGCTGGATGCGGATGGCGAGCCTTGGGCCTGCGGGCGAAGAGCCGACGCACCGGGTAAGGGTGTTGCGATCGTTCATCTATGAGCGGGCTGACATGAAGTCGCGTCCGTCGCGCGCGGTTTCGATGAATGCGCGGATGGCGCTGGGCGAGACGGTCGGCAACTTTGTCGAGATCAGGGGATCGGGCTGGATATTCGCGCGGCACATTGCGCCGCTGGATGATCCGGAAACCGATTTCGTCGACGTGGCGCAGAGATTTGTGGGCTCGCCCTATCTGTGGGGTGGACGCGAGAGCGCGGGGATTGATTGTTCCGGGGTGGTGCAGGTGGCTTTGCAGGCCACGGGCGTTTATCCGCTGCGCGATTCCGACATGCAGGAACAGACGCTGGGCCTGGAGTTCAAGCCGGCGCCGGATTTCTCCGACATGGAGCGCGGCGACCTTGTGTTCTGGCGCGGGCATGTGGGGATCATGTGCTCGCCGACCATGCTGCTGCATTCGAGCGCACGCGACATGCACTGCGAGATCGAACCGCTGGGACAGGCGGTAGATCGCATCCGCCCGATCGCGGGGGATGTGCGGAGTGTGCGGCGGTTTGGTTAGGTCAGCTGCTCACCGATTGTTATCCCGGCCGTAGCGTCCTTCGACGGGCTCAGGATGAGGGCGGAGAGCCAGGAAGCTTTGATGGGATGTCGCGCTCGCACGATGGGTCCCGGATAGCGCTGCGCGCTTCCGGGATGACAAGTGGGGTGCGTGGCTAGAATCCCGCAGATTCAGGTGGTTAGCAGTTGGCGGCTTGAAACTCGCGAATCAGCACACAATTGCCTGTATAATCGTCCACAGGATCGGCCAGTTGATTGCTGGCGTATACGGCGCGCTGCGGCTAGCGCCGGAGTTGGCTTGGATATTTCGCGACCGACATGCGTTTCCCGGAGGAATTTCTCAATGAGCTGAAGTCGCGTGTGCGGCTGTCGGACGTCGTTGGGAAAAAGGTGTCGCTGAAGAAGCGCGGCAAGGACTGGGTCGGCCTGTCGCCATTCTCGACCGAGAAGACGCCGTCCTTCTACGTCCATGACGATCGCGGTTTCTATAAGTGCTTCTCCACGCAGAAGTCCGGCGATGCGATCACCTTCCTGACCGAGACGGAGCGGCTGACGTTTGCCGAGGCTGTCGAGAAGCTGGCGCGGGATGTGGGCCTCGAGATGCCGACGCAGTCGGCGGGCGAGGCGCAGCAGTATCGCAAGCGGGCGACGCTGATCGACTGGGTCGAGAAGGCGTGCCTGTTCTTTGAGGACCAGCTGCTGAAGTCGGCGGGTTCGGAAGCGCGGGAATACCTGCAAAAGCGGGGCTTTGGACCTGAGGCGTGGTCGCGGCACCGGATGGGTTTTGCGCCCGATGGCTGGCGCACGCTGTCGGATCACCTGACCAAGCAGGGCGCGAATGTCGCCGAACTGATCGAGGCGGGGCTGCTGGTGCAGCCGGAGGACGGCAAGCAGCCGTGGGACCGTTTCCGTAATCGCGTGATCTTCCCGATCACTGATCATTCGAACCGTCCGATCGCGTTCGGCGCGCGGACACTCGATCCCGATGGGAAGCCGAAATACCTGAACTCGTCGGATAGCCCGCTCTTCCACAAGGGACGGACGCTCTATCGCTACATGGATGCGCGCGAGGCGCTGGCGCCGATCAAAGAGGGTCCGCTGTCGCGCGGCCTGATCGTGACCGAGGGCTATGTCGACGCGATTGCGCTGGCGGAGGCCGGGATCGGGACGGCGGTGGCGCCGCTCGGCACCGCGCTGACCGAGGAGCAGCTGGATTTGCTGTGGCGGGCAGGGCCGGAGCCGATCCTGTGCTTTGACGGGGATGCGGCGGGTATCCGGGCGGCCTGGCGGGCCTGCGACCGGGCGCTGCCGCTGATCGAGCCGGGCAAGACCCTGTTCTTCGTTCTGTTGCCGGACGGGATGGACCCGGACGATGTCGTGCGCGTCAGGGGTCCGCAGGTGATGCGGGACATGCTGACGTCTGCCCGGCCGCTGGTGGACCTGCTGTGGGCCCGGGAGCTCGACGCCGAGCCGCTGGATACGCCGGAGCGGAAAGCCGGATTCGAGGCGCGGCTTATGGCCGCTGTTAACCTCATCAAGCATCCGGGGGTCAAAAAGGCCTACGAACGGGAGCTGAAGGACCGGCTGTACTGGCATTTCCGGCCTGTGAAGCCGCAGTTCACCGGACAGGGCGGGAGCCAAGGCAAGTGGCAGGGCAAGCCCGGCGAGCCGCCCCACAAGGGCCAGAACCCCGGAAAGCGGGGGTTCTCTCCCGGTCCGACCGGGATCAGCGGCCTGGCGCTGCTGGTCCGGGCGATCATGGTGCCTGACCGGTTCGAGGCCGCCCGGGAGGCGATTGCGAAAACCGAGTATGGCGATCCTGATGTCGGAGCTATCAGAGATACAGCGTTCGACGTGTACGAAAGCGCTGAAAAGCTTGACCTAGATACTGTTGCGGCCCATCTACGTATCCTTGACCGCAAGCGGGCTGTCGAACTTTTGGAACCTTTTCTGCGAAGGCAGCTGGGCAACGATCCAGAGGCCATGAGCCCTGATTGGCTCGACGCAATGGAGCGGTTCCCGGTCGCTAAAACGCTTGTGGCGGAAGTGCAGGCCACGATACGGGCTGACGAGGAGGGCGTCGAAATCATGAGCGCCGCCCACCAGGCCAGGATCATGCAGAAGGTGATCGCTCGGCGCAGCGCCAGTCGATCAGTTGTAGACGAAGCGGCAACCTCTCCGACGTCAGAAGGCGCTGACAGGCTGAGGAATGCGGTGGGAGGAATGGGCGCTGCGATGGAGTCAAAACGCTCTGAGGACTGACGTGAAGAACAAGGCCAAGTCCGCACCGGCTAAGGGTAAGACCCTCGCGAAAGCCGAAGTTCGACGTGACAAGCCCGCTGCAAAGCCTGGCTCCGCCAAAGCGGTGGCGAAGAAAGATTCGAAGAAGCCCGTGCCCGTCTCCAAATCTTCAGGAGCGGCGAAGGCAGTTGCGCCGCCGGCCAAGCCGGCAGCCAAGACCCAGCCGGTGAAAGGGCCAGCAGCCAAGGCATTGGCCAAGGCTCCTGCCAAACCGGTTGCGAGCAAGGAGCCCCCGCCCAAAAGCGGGAGTGAAAAGACCGGTACGGCGAAAGCCCAACCGGCAAAGGTCGAGCCGGTGAAAGACACCAAGGCTGACAAACAGGGTCTGCGGAGAGACGGAATGGCGAAGGCAGAAGCAGTGGCGAAGAAGAAGACCGCCCCAGAGGCGTCTGACGGCCCGCTGCTCGACATGAACGACGCCACGGTGAAGAAATTCATCAAGCAGGCGAAGGCCCGTGGATTCGTCACGTACGATGAGCTGAACAAGGTTCTGCCGTCGGACCAGAATTCGTCCGAGCAGATCGAAGATATCATGTCCCAACTCTCGGAGATGGGCATCAACGTCGTTGAATCCGAAGACGATGTGGAAGAGGGCGAGCGCGAGCAGGAAGCCGGCGAAGACAGCGAGGATGATGGTGAGAACCGTCCCGCCACGTCGAAGTCGACCGCGCTGGCGACCACCACCAAGGATCGTTACGACCGCACCGACGATCCGGTGCGCATGTACCTGCGCGAGATGGGCTCGGTCGAGCTGCTGTCGCGCGAGGGCGAGATTGCGATCGCCAAGCGTATCGAAGCCGGCCGCGATGCGATGATCCGCGGCCTGTGCGAGAGCCCGCTGACGTTCGAAGCCATCATGGTGTGGCGCCAGGAATTGACCGAAGAGCGCGTTCTGCTGCGCGACATTATCGATCTGGAAGCGACCTATGCGGCGGCCCATGGCGGCATCGTCGATAACTCGCAGATCGTGCTGAACGGCGGCGCGCCGCCGCCGTCGACCGCGCCGATCACCGCCAAGAAACTCGCTGAAGCCGAGAAGGCGAAAGAGAAGCCCAAGCCCGTCAAGCGCGTGCGCGACGAGGACGTGGATGAAGTCGAGCTTGAGCGCCAGAAGCAGGCGGAAGCCGAAGCCGCCGAAGCCGAGGACGAATTCGATGATGGCGGCGCCATGTCGATGTCGGCGATGGAAGCCGAGCTGCGCGAAGGCGTGACCAAGACGCTCGACGCGGTGGCCGAGAACTTCCAGCGCTATCGCAAGCTGCAGGAGCGTCTGGTTGCCCGCAAGATCGAGGGCAAGGCGCTGACGCCGAAGGACTACAAGGAATACGACGAGCTGGTTTCGGCGATCACCGAGAACCTCAAGACGCTGCACCTCAACAATGCGCGTATCGAAACGCTGGTCGAACAGCTGTACGAGATCAACAAGCGCCTCATCCAGCATGAGGGCAAGCTGATGCGTCTGGCCGACCTGCATGGCGTGGGTCGTCAGGACTTCCTCGACAACTATTTCGGTAACGAGCTGAAGCCGGATTGGCTCGAGAAGGTTTCGGCGCTGTCGAAGCAGTGGAAGAAGTTCGTCACGACCGAGACGCGCAAGATCGATGTGCTGCGCGCCGACGTGTCGACGCTGGCCCAGGAAATGGGCGTTCCGATCGACGACTTCCGCCGTATCGTTCAGACGGTGCAGAAGGGCGAGCGCGAAGCCCGTCAGGCGAAGAAGGAGATGGTGGAAGCCAACCTCCGTCTCGTGATCTCGATCGCCAAGAAATACACGAACCGCGGCCTGCAATTCCTGGATCTCATCCAGGAAGGAAACATCGGCCTGATGAAGGCCGTCGATAAGTTCGAATACCGCCGCGGCTACAAGTTCTCGACCTATGCGACGTGGTGGATTCGTCAGGCGATCACGCGCTCGATCGCCGACCAGGCGCGCACCATCCGTATCCCGGTGCACATGATCGAGACGATCAACAAGATCGTCCGCACGCAGCGCCAGATGCTGCACGAGATCGGCCGCGAGCCGACGCCGGAAGAGCTGGCTGAAAAGCTTGGCCTGCCGCTGGAGAAGATCCGCAAGGTTCTGAAGATCGCGAAAGAGCCGATCTCGCTCGAAACGCCGATCGGCGACGACGAGGATTCGAACCTGGGCGATTTCATCGAGGACAAATCGGCGCTGCTGCCGGTGGACGCCGCGATCCAGTCGAACCTGCGCGAGACGACGACGCGCGTGCTGGCCTCGCTCACGCCGCGCGAAGAGCGCGTGCTGCGCATGCGCTTCGGCATCGGCATGAACACCGACCACACGCTCGAAGAAGTCGGCCAGCAGTTCTCGGTTACGCGCGAACGTATCCGCCAGATCGAAGCGAAAGCGCTGCGCAAGCTGAAGCATCCGAGCCGGTCACGGAAGCTGCGCTCGTTCCTCGATACCTGATGTAGCGACGTCGGTTGAAGACGCTTAAGTCCGGCTAGCAAGCGCAGCTGGCGTCTTGGCCTCTTCGATTGGCTCAGCTCAGCACGACATGTGCCCGACATGTGAACGGGAGATGTGTTCGCTGTTGCGCCGACGCGTCTGATCGCCCGCGCTGAAGTGAAAGACTGACTATGCTCAGCGCGTAGGGTGCATCTCGATGCACGGCGGCGGGTGCGGTGCATTTACGCTTTGCTTCAATGCACCCTACGGGTGTGGTTAGCCTCCAGCGCTGTGTAGGCGCGGTAACGGCTGTTTCATCAAGTGTTTGGGGCGCTGGGGTTTTCCGCTGGCGGCGGCTCTGGTCTTGTTGTGGCGTAAAGAATTACCAGTTCAGGTGGGACGAAATGGTCAGTCTGAGGACGTTTATCATGGCAGGCACGATGCTGGCGGCAGGTTGCACCACGAGCAAGGCGATGGCGCCGGAGGGCTCCGGCGGGGCGATCGCGTCGGGCGCGGAGACGACGCGCTATCAGTGGGACCTGGCTGACCTCTACGCGTCGGATGCTGCGTGGGAGGCGGCGTTCAGCGCGGCGCAGAAGCGCATCGAGGGACTGGCGCGGCACAAGGGCACGCTGGGGCGCGATGCGGCGACCATGCTGGCGGCCTATGCCGACATCTCGGGCACGATGAAGGATGCGTATCGCGTCTATCAGTTTGCCGCGCTGAAGCGCGACGAGGACCAGCGCGTGCCGGAATCGCAGGCGCGGTTTGGGCGCGTACAGGCTTTGCTCGCGGGGCTTGGCGAGAACACGTCGTGGGTCAATCCCGAGCTGCTGGCGATCGGATCGAAGAAGATCGAGAGCTTCCTTGCAGCGGAGAAGGGGCTGGAGCCTTTCAGCTATCAGCTGCTCGACGCGGTACGCATGGCGCCTCACACGCTGGACGATCAGGGCGAGGCGATGCTGGCGGGGGCGGCGCTCGCGCTTGGTCAGCCGCAGCAGATCTACTCGCTCTATGCCAACGCCAGCATTCCGTGGCCGACAGTGAAGTTGTCGGACGGGACAGAGCTGCGCGTCGACCAGGCGGGTTATTCACGCGGACGGCAGGCAACCAATCGCGCTGACCGCAAGCTGGTGTTCGATACGTTCTGGGGCGCGTGGAAGCAGTACGAGAACGGCATGGGTGCGACGCTGAACGCGCAGGTGCAGGGCGCGGTCTTCAATGCGCGGGCGCGCAAATATGATGGCGTGCTGGAAGCGGCGATGTTCAGCAATGCGTTGCCGCCGGAAATCTATACGCAGCTGGTCGATCAGGTGAATGCGGGTTTGCCGACCTTCCATCGCTATCTGAAGCTGCGTGGGAAGATGCTGGGGATCAGCGAGCTGCGCTATTACGACATTTATCCGCCGATCATCTCGGCCAACACGGGCGTGTTTGATCTTGCGCGCTCGTCGGAGATCACGTTCGAGGCGCTGGCGCCGTTCGGCGAGGAATATCTTGGGCTGCTGCGTGGTGGTCTTGCGGCCAAGTGGATGCACTCGCATCCGCAGGAGGGCAAGCAGAGCGGGGCGTATATGGCGGGCTCCGCCTATGACGTGCACCCCTATCTGCTGCTGAACCACAATGACGACTATGAATCGATGTCGACCTTCGCGCACGAGTGGGGGCATGCGATTCACACGCTGCTGGCCAACAAGGCGCAGCCATTCGAGAAGGCGAGCTATTCGACATTTATCGCGGAGATGGCGTCGATCAGCAGCGAGATCCTGCTGCAGGAATACATGATCGCGAACGCGAAGACGAAGGAAGAGAAGATCTTCTATCTTGGTTCGGCGCTGGAATTGGCGCGTGGATCATTCTTCCGTCAGACGATGTTTGGCGAGTTCGAGCTGGCGATCCATCGCGCGGCGGAGAAGGGTGAGCCGCTGACCGGGCCGGTGCTGACGCAGATCTATGGCGACCTTCTGCGCCGCTATCACGGGCAGGATCAGGGCGTCATGACGATCGATGACGTCTATGCGCAGGAGTGGGCGTTCATTCCGCACTTCTACATGGGCTTCTACGTGTACCAGTATGCGACCGCGATTTCCGGCGCGACGTGGTTTGCCGAGCAGTTCCTGGCGGGCGACACGCAGGTGCGTGACAGCTTCCTCAATGTGCTGAAAGCGGGCGGATCGGATCATCCGCACGAGATTCTGATGACGAAGGCCGGGCTCGATATGACGAAGCCGGATGCGTATCAGGCCGTGGTGCGGCGCATGAATTCGATCATGGACCGCATGGAAGCGCTGCTGGCCGAGTAGGCTGCCTTCAGGCTGCAGTGGCTTTAAGCTGGGCCTTCATGCGGGCGTGGTGAGCGAAGGAAACAAGGCGCTGGCTGGCTTCGTCCCACAGGGTGAGGCTGGCGCAGCGGATGCTTTCCAGCATGCCGAGGCGGTTCACGTCCTTGAGGGCCGGGTTCGTCTTCAGCACATCGCGTAGCTTGTAGAACGGGATGCGCGCCGAGACGTGGTGGATGTGGTGGACGCCGATATTGCCGGTGAGCCAGCGCAGGACGGGCGGAAGATCGTAATGTGAGGAGCCGCGCATGGCGGCTTCGACCATCTCCCAGGTGTCGTTGCGGGCCCAGTAGGTCTCTTCGAACTGGTGCTGCACGAAGAACAGCCACACGCCGATCATCGCGGCGAGCAGCATGGTGGGCAGCCAGACCAGCAGCAGGGTGGACAGCCCACCCATCCAGATGGTGACGCCGATGACGGCGGCGAGGGCGACGTTCGTGCCCATGGCCGAAACCCACGGGCGCCAGCCTTCCTTCATGATGCCATGCGGCAGGCGTTGCTGCAGGAAGAAGACGTAGAACGGCCCGATGACGAACAGCACGACGGGGTTGCGATAGAGGCGATAGCCGAAGCGCTGCATCGGCGTCATCGCATCGTATTCCTTGACTGAAACGGTGCGGACCGCGCCGAGCTCGCGGCGATCGAGATTGCCGGAGGTGGCGTGGTGGATCGAATGCGTGCGGCGCCAGCAATCGTGCGGCGTCAGCGTGACGACGCCAATGACGCGGCCGACCCAGTCGTTCGCCCATGCGGATTTGAAGAAGGAGCGGTGGCCGCAATCGTGCTGGATCATGAACATGCGCACGACGAAGGCTGCGGCCGGTATCGAGATCAGTAGCGCGAGCCACCAGAGGCCAAACGCAACTGCGAAAGCGCCAGCCGTCCAGAGGGCTGCGAGGGGAGCTGCGGTAAGGAGGAGTTCGACGATCGAGCGCCCAAGCGTCGGGGTTTGAAAAGGCTTCAGCATTTCGCGGAGAGCGGCGTAGGTAGGGACGTGCGCCATCTACAGGTGGTTCCCGAACTGGTCGCGAGGCAGATCGTCCGGACGCCGAAAGCGGCGCCATCACCCCTTGGCCAATCCGCCAGCTTCTCCGGCGCAATCAGGGTCCCCGTGAATTAGGCGCAGGTTAAGGCGATAATCCTCGCCACTTCAAGCAGGGATAGCAATGGCGGTGCACAAGCCGCAGGGGCCATCTGCATTACAGATGGCGCCGCAGCAGATGGCGCTGCGGCGTTCTGGTTGCTGCTGAATGCGCTTGCCGCCTTAGAGGCCGTTGAATGTGCCTTCGCAGACGCGCGGGTCACCCGACTGGTAGCCGGCGAGCAGCCATTGCTTGCGTTGCGCGGAGGTGCCGTGCGTGAAGCCCTCGGGCGTCACGCGGCCGCCGCCACGTTTCTGCAGCGTATCGTCGCCGATGGCGTTGGCGGTCTGCATGCCGGCTTCGAGGTCGCCCGCTTCGAGGGCGACTTCGCCGTTCGAGACTTTTGCAGCGTGGGCGGCCCAGACGCCGGAATAGCAGTCGGCCTGCAGTTCGAGCGCGACGGAGTAGCGGTTGCCGTCAGCCTGGCTGCGTGCGCTCTGCTGCGCCTGTTGTACTTTCTGTGACGCGCCGGTGAGCGTCTGCACGTGGTGGCCGAATTCGTGGGCGATGACGTAGGCCTTGGCGAAGTCGGCTTGGGAGGCGCCGAGCTTGGTGTGCATTTCTTCCCAGAAGCCGAGGTCGAGATAAACCGTCTGGTCGGTGGGGCAGTAGAACGGGCCCATGGCGGCCTGGCCGTAGCCGCAGCCCGTGCTGGTGCCCTGATCATAGATGACGACCTTCGGCGGGGTGTAGCCGGAGATCTGAGTCTTCCAGACATCGTTGACGTTGGTGCCGACGACATCGACGAACATGCCGGCGTCGTCACGCGGCGTACCCACTTCGCCGCGTTGCTCGCCGAGGCCGCCAAACTGGCTGAGCACGGCCTGGGTGGTCGACGGATTGATGCCGAGGACGAAGTAGCCGATCAGGCTGATGACGATAGCGCCGATGCCGCCGCCGGCCACAAGGCCGCCGCCGCTGAGGCCACGCCGGTCTTCAACACCGCCGCCGCGCCGTCCGCCGCTCCAACGCATCTGGTTCTCCATCTTGTCTTGGCCGCAATAGGCCAGAACGCGGGGCCAAAGGGAAGGATGCAGCGTGCGAAACCTGTCGGTGGGGGTGCTCGCCTGTGGCAGTTTTGGCGTGTTACATATGACTTTAAAGTAAGGGAGACGAGGGATGGCGCATCCCATTCGCGTGGGCGTCGGCGGCTGGAGCTTCGACCCGTGGGACGAGACGTTCTATCCCGCCGGGCTCTCGAAGGCGAAGCAGCTTGCTTATGCCAGCCGCAAGATGACGGCGGTGGAGGTCAACGCCACCTATTATTCCTCGTTCAAGCCCGACACGTTTGCGAAGTGGGCGGATGCCGCGCCCGCTGATTTCGTGTTCAGCCTGAAGGCGCACCGCTTCTCGACCGTGCGCAAGACGAAGGAGGACATGAAGAAGTCGGTCGACATGTTCCTGGATCAGGGCATCACCTCGCTGAAGGAGAAGCTGGGGCCGATCAACTGGCAGTTTCCGGGCACGCGCAAGTTCGATGCTGAGTACTTCAAGATGTTCCTGTCCGTGTTGCCGAAGGAGAAGGACAAGATCCCGCTTCGTCATGCGCTGGAGGTGCGAGGCACGGGCTATGACGTGCCGGAGTTCTACGACCTGCTGACAAAGCATGGCGCCACGGTGGTCTATGCCGAGGATGATGAGTTTCCGAAGCTTCGCCATGAGGGAGCCGACTTTGCGGTTGCGCGGCTGATGCAGTCGCAGTCCGGCGAGGCGGCGGGTTATTCGGCGGCGGAGATCGGGCGGTTTGCGAAGACGCTGACGGGCTGGTCGAAGAACCAGGACGTGTTTGCGTTCTTCATATCGGGCGCGAAGGAGCGCAATCCGGCTGCGGCGCTGGCGCTGCAGGAGAAGCTGGGGATCACGCCGGGCGCATCTGCCGAGGCGGATGCGATGGCTGCGGGCAAGGCGGCGAAGAAGCCGGCTGCTGCGAAGGCAGTAGCGAAGTCCACGGCGAAAGCTGGGCCAGTCAAGAAAGCTGTCGCCAAGAAAGCGCCAGCGAAGAAAAAGTAGCAGCGATCAGCCGTGCGGAGTGGGGCCCGTGCTGACGCCTGCTATGGGTGCGCCTGTGCCGAAGGCTTTCGGGAGCAGCGTCCACCAGCGGGCGGGCGTCGAGTTCATCTTCTCGGCGAAGGCGCCGGCTTGTGCGCCGGTGCCGGCGAAGACGTCGCCGCGATTGGGGCCGCGACGGATGGCGCCGCCTGTATCCTGCGCAACCATCAGCCGCTGGAAGGCGTAGCCGTCATACGTGCCATCGACGAAGACGATTGCGCCGTAGGGGTGATAGGCGGGATCGACGGCGATTGAGCCCATCGCCGTGAGCGGCACGTTGGCGGCGCCCTTCGGGCCGGCGGTTGTGTCGGCGATCTGTTCTTCCTGGAAGAAGACGTAGGAGGGGTCGGCATTGAGCGCAGTCTTTTGCTCGCCGGGGTTGGTGTCGAGCCAGGAGCGGAAGTTGGTCCAGCTCGGATTGGTCAAGCGGCCGGAGTTGCGGAGCGCGCCGAGGGCGGAATTCCACTTGTAGCCGTTCTGGGCCGAGAACTGTGCGCGGGCCTGCGTGCCATCCTGGAAGGCGAGGCGGCCGGAGCCCTGGACCTGCAGGTTGTAGACATCGGCCGGGTGAGCGTAGCCGATGATCTGGCCGAGGAAGGGCGTGATGGATTCGCGCTTCGGATACGGCCCGATGCGATCGCCATTGAGTTTGCCATTCAGCGTGCGTGGAGCGCCGCGGAGGGTTTCGTTGTCATACGCTTCTGCGAAGGCGCCGAGATCGACGGTGATCATGTCCGGCGGCCGCTTCAGCAGCGGCTCGGTCATCTGCGGCGTCCACTGACGGCTCGCCTGGATGACGGGTTCGAAATAGGAGGTGAGCTTCGCCTCGCCTGGGCCGAAGACGAAATTGGGATCGAAGTAGTTTTCGAAGAACCAGCGTTCCTGTCCGGGCAGGATGGTGCTGGCTGCATCGCAGGGCCCGAGCCAGGTCGAGACCGTGCCGCCATAGCGGCCGCCGGTGAGGGCGGCGTCGGGCGTGCGGTTACGCCATGAGGCGCACTGGCGTTTGAAGGCGGTGAGGGCAGGCGCCATGTCGGCGGTGGCCCAGCCGGGGATGTCCGAGAAGCGGGCCGGGGCGAGGGCGAAGTCGGTCGGCTGAGGCGTGACCGGAGTTACCGGCTTGGTGATCGGGGGGCGGGGTGGAATCGGCGTGCGGCTGCCCGCGACCACGGGTGCCGGTCGCGATGAGGCGCAGCCCGCCAGAATGGCGGCAAGACTCATGGCGAGGATGGCGCGGTAGCTCATTCGCGTCTCCGAAACAAAAAGCGGTAGCCCCCATTCACCCATAGGGATGAAGTGAGGTTAGCGCGAAATTGTGGCAGGGCGAATTCCGTCTGCTTATCGCTGATTTGGCTGGAAATCCGGGCGGGCCTGGGCGGCGGGAACGTTGGCGATGATGCCTGCGAGGTTCCCTTCCTGGCCGGAGGGGACGAGATCGTAGAAGCCGGTGAGCTTCACGCGGATGATCACAGGGCCGTCGCTGAAGTTCGAGAATTGCCAGCCCTGGATGCCGTCGAACGGAGCGATCAGGGAGCCGGACTGCTTGAGGCCGCGGGCCTGTTTGTAGGTGGCGACGTTCATCGGCTGGCCCGGTTCGGGCGTGGTGTGGCCGTGGAAGTCGAAGCCGACATCGCTGGCTTTCTTTGCACCGATGGCTTCCCATTCGTAGATCAGCGACGAGCCCTGTTTCATCGCGACCTTGTATTCGAGCTCTGAGCCTTTTGCGCCGCCGAGGAAGTCGGTGAGCGGGATTTCGATCACGTCGGTGCGGGGCGGAATTTCGGAGTCGCGCGACAGAGGCCCGCTGGCGGAGTTGGTGTCGACCTCGATCTCTTCGGGCGCCCAGAGGCGGGCGATGCCGGAGAGTTTGCCGAGGCCGAGCGGATCGGTGTTGAACTCTGCCGGCATGATCGCGCCGAGTACGATCAGTGCGCCGGCGATGAAACCGCCGCCGGTGATCAGGGCGAGCGTCTTGCCCGAGACCTGGAGCTGGACCGGCTTGATGGCTTCGGGAGCAATCGGTGTTTCTTCAGACATCATGTGTCTCCGGCGAGGAAGTAACCCGCGAGCTGTTCACCGGCGAGGACGATGCCGGCGAGGAAGAGCAGGGCGTTGGCGGCGATGGCGAAGCGGCCGAAGCTTTTGGTCGTGCGCCACAGGGTCATGACCACGAGGATCAGCGAAAGGGCGATGAGCTGGCCGATCTCGACGCCGATGTTGAAGGCGATGAGGTTCGGCAGGAGGCCGTCCTTGTTGAGGCCGAGGGCTTGCAGCTTGGTGGCGAGGCCGAGGCCGTGGATCAGGCCGAAACCGCCGACGGCGACGCGGTTGTCGATTTCGAGCCCGAGCTTGCGGAAGCCGCCGAGGTTGTCGAAGGCTTTGTAGGAGACGGAGAGGCCGATCACCATGTCGACGAGGTGCGATGAGACGCCGAGATCGAACAGCACGCCGATGATCAGCGTGGTGGAGTGGCCGAGCGAGAACAGCGTCACGTAGAGCAGGACGTCCTTCAGCCGGTAGAGGAAGAAGATGACGCCGAGCAGGAAGAGCAGGTGGTCGTATCCCGTCACCATGTGCTTGGCGCCGAGATAGAGGAAGGGGAACGGGTCCGCGCCGATCGTCTTGCGCACGAACTCCGCATCGCTGCCGCCGATGGCGTGTGCGAATACGGGTGGGGCGATGAGGCTGAAGGCGAGCAGCGCGAACAGGATGTGGTGAGGACGCATCAGGTCTCGCAGGTTGCCCGGGGGATTTTGGGTAGGGGGTGGAGGTGGTTTACGCAATGGCCCGGACCGGGCGTTGCCGCAGCTGTGACCGGGGCGGGACACATCCACTTCCATTCACGCGCGTATGAAGGGGAATTGCAGGAGCTGGCGATGGAATTCTTGAAGAGCGCCTTGGCGGCAGGCCTTATTCTGGCTGTGCTGGATGCGCTGTGGCTGGGTGTGATCGCCAGGGACTGGCTGGCCAGCCAGCTGGGGCCGTTGATGCGCGAGCAGATACAGCCTGTGCCGGCGATCCTGTTCTATCTGATCTATGCGGCCGGGCTGGGCTTCTTTGCGGTTATGCCGTCGTTGAGCGATGGGAACTGGATGCGGGCGCTGGGCGTGGGCGCGTTCTTCGGGCTGGTGGCCTATGCGACCTATGACCTGACCAATCTGGCGACGATCAAGGGCTGGCCGACGCCGATGGTGATCGTGGATCTGGTGTGGGGCGCTGTGTTGTCGGGTGTGTCCGCTGCGGGCGGCGTGTTGCTGCTGAAGCAGTTTGGATGGGCGTAGGGTGCGCCGTGCTCACGCCCTCGCGTGGTTCGACGGGCGGCGGCTGCGCCGCCTGCTCACCATGAGGGCTACTCTTCCGGCGGTGGTTTAGCCCTCATCCTGAGCAGCACGCAAAGCGTGCGCCCATCGAAGGACGAGGGCGTAAGCGCTACTCCCCGCCCGCGTACTCTTTCACCAGCAGGTGCAGGAACACCCTTCCGTCGTAGAGCTGTTTCACGCCGACGCGTTCGTTGAGGCCGTGGACGCCGCTGGTGTTCGGATCGGCGAAGATGCCGGAGACGCCGTAGGTTGGGATGCCGGCGGGCGTGGTGAAGCGGCCATCTGTGGCGCCGGTGGCCATGGCTGGGATGACGGGGATACCGGGGAAAATCTGCTCCGAGATTTTCTCGATGGGGCCGAGGATTTCGGGCGTCAGCTTCGGCGGGGCGCTGGAGGATTCAGGCTCGCCGTTGAGCGTGACCTTCACGTCTGCGTCGTTGATCGCGGTCTCAAGATCCTGCTTGATCTCGGCCTGCGTGCGGCCCGGGAAGATGCGGCAGTTGACGTTGGCGGTGGCGCGTTGCGGCAGCGCGTTGGGTGCGTGGCCAGCGCTCAACTGCGTTGCGACGCAGGTGGTCTTGAACAGCGCGTTGTAGCCGGGGTTGGCCATCAGGCGGCGGATGGCGGCGGCGTTTTCGCCATCGGCAGCGTCGCGCATGTCCTGGCCTTCCTGGCCGGGCGTGATCTGGCCCATACGGCGGAAGAAGCCGCGCGTTGCGTCGTTGAACTCGATCGGAAACTGGATGGCCTCGACCTTCGCGAGCGCCGCGCCGAGGCGATAGATCGCGTTGTCCGGCACGGGACGCGATGAGTGGCCGCCGGGGTTGGTCACTTCGATGTGGAAGTCCTGGTAGAGTTTCTCGCCAGCCTGAACGCCGTTGTAGATGTACTTGCCCGTGTCCGGATCAATGCGGCCGCCTGCGCCTTCATTGAGCGCGAACTCGGCGCTGATGAGATCGAGGTGGTTCTCGACCATGTATTTGGCGCCGATGTAGTCGTCCGAGCTTTCTTCGCCGCAGTTGAGCATCAGCTTGATGGTGCGCTCCGGCTTGTAGCCTTCGCGTTTGAAGCGGACCATGGAGTCGGTGAAGATCGCGCCCATGGCTTTGTCGTCGCTGGCGCCGCGGGCGTAGAAGTAGCCGTCTTCTTCGGTGAGCTTGAAGGGATCGCGGACCCAGTCCTCGCGCTTGGCTTCGACGACGTCGATGTGGGCCATCAGGAGGATGGGTTTCTTCGCCGGGTTCGAGCCAGGGAGGATGGCGACGAGGTTGCCATCCTGCGGACGGTTCGGCTTGGGGTTCACGAGGATGTGGAGATCGCTCTCGGGATAGCCGGCGGCGACGAGGCGCGCCTTCATGCGCTCGGAGGCGAGGGTGCATGAGCCGGCCGAGAGCGTGGTGTTGGTTTCGATCAGCTCTTTGTAGAGGGCGCGGAATTCGGGCTCGCCAGCGCGTGGGTCTGTGGAGGCGGTGGTCGTAGCGCTGGGCGCGGTGGGCGTGGCGCAGGCGGCGAGCGCGAGCATGGAAGCGGCAAGAAGTGTGCGCATGGAGGCGTCCCTGATTTGTCAGGGGCAGATGAGCATGGCGCGTGGGGAACGCCAAGTGTGGAGGGGCTGGTGAGCACGCTCCCGTCCTTCGAGACGATCGCTTCGCGATCCCTCAGGATGAGGGCTATCTGAATCCAGCGCTTGGAAAGGCCTCATCCTGAGGGATTGCCGTAGGCAATCGTCTCGAAGGATGGAAGGCCGTGCTCACCGAAAAAGCAAAAGGCCCGCCGGTGAGGGCGGGCCTTTCTTTGTTGGATCAGTTCAAGAAGCCTAGAGCTTCGAGGTCAGCTCGGGGACGATCTTGAAGAGGTCGCCGACGAGGGCGTAGTCCGCGATCTGGAAGATCGGGGCTTCTTCGTCCTTGTTGATGGCGACGATGATCTTCGAGTCCTTCATGCCAGCAAGGTGCTGGATGGCGCCCGAGATGCCGATGGCGATGTAGAGCTCCGGAGCGACGACCTTGCCGGTCTGGCCGACCTGGAAGTCGTTCGGGGCGTAGCCAGCGTCGACGGCGGCGCGCGAGGCGCCAACGCCTGCACCGAGCTTGTCGGCGAGCGGCAGGATGTACTGATTGAACTGTTCAGCCGAGGCGAGGGCGCGGCCGCCGGAGACGACGCGCTTGGCCGAGGCAAGCTCGGGACGATCCGACTTCTGCAGTTCTTCCGAAACGAAAGTGGCCTTGAACGGACCAGCCGGAGCGGCAGCGGTTTCAACCGAAGCCGAGCCGGTTGCAGCGACAGCCTGGAAGGCTGTGCCGCGGACGGTGACGACTTTCTTGGCGTCGGCCGATTTGACGGTGAGGATCGCGTTGCCGGCGTAGATCGGGCGCTCGAAGGTCGAGGCGTCGATCACTTTCGTGATCTCCGAGATCTGCATCACATCGAGCTTGGCGGCGATGCGGGGAGCGACGTTCTTGCCGGTCGTGGTGGCCGGAGCGAAGAAGGCGTCGTAGCCAGACATCATCGGAACGACGAGGGCTTCGACAGCTTCGGCCAGGGCGTGGCTGAAGGCTTCGCCTTCGACGTGGATGACTTTGCGGACGCCAGCGAGTTTGGCGGCGGCGTCAGCGGCGGCTTTCGCATTGTGGCCAGCGACGAGAACGTCGATGTCGCCACCGAAGGCTTGCGCAGCAGCAACCGTTTTGGCGGTCGCGTCGTTGAGAGCGTCGTTGCTGTGTTCAGCGAGAACGAGAACGGCCATGATCAGATCGCTCCAACGGACTTGAGTTTGGCGATGAGAGCGTCGACGTCGGCGACTTTCTCGCCGGCTTCACGCTTCTTGGGCTCGGCGACTTTCACGACCGACAGGCGCGGCGTGACGTCGACGCCGTAGTCAGCCGGGGCTTTCGTGTCGATCGGCTTCTTCTTCGCCTTCATGATGTTCGGCAGCGAAGCGAAGCGCGGCTCGTTGAGGCGGAGGTCGGTGGTGACCACGGCCGGCAGCGAGAGCGAGACGGTTTGAAGGCCGCCGTCGACTTCACGGGTGACTTTCAGTTTGTCGCCATCCATGGCGACGGCCGATGCGAACGAGCCTTGCGGCCAGTCGAGCAGGGCGGCGAGCATCTGGCCGGTCTGGTTGGCGTCGTCGTCGATCGCCTGCTTGCCGGTGATGACGAGGCCGGGTTGTTCGGCTTCGACGATCTTGGCGAGGATCTTGGCGACGGCGAGCGGCTCAACCGCAACGTCGGTCTGGACGAGGATGCCGCGATCACCGCCCATGGCGAGACCGATGCGGATGGTTTCCTGGGCCTGGGCCGGTCCGATCGAGACCAGCACGATCTCGGTGACGACGCCTTTTTCCTTCATGCGGACGGCTTCTTCGACAGCGATCTCGCAGAACGGGTTCATCGCCATCTTGATGTTGGCGAGGTCGACGCCCGTGCCATCGGCTTTTACGCGCGGGCGGACGTTCGGGTCGATCACCCGCTTCACGGGCACAAGCACCTTCATCGGTGGGGTCTCCGGCTGGACGGTCAGAAAAATCTGCTCGAGGCGCCCCCCAATGGCGCGCCTGCGAACCGCGGCTTTCTCCTAGGCAGGGGCGGCGGCGGAATCAAGTTTCGTGACAGGATTTCGGGGCAAAAAGCGTCGATTTGGCGCGTTCGTCCGGGGCCGGGATGAAACATTCGTGCGCGAGGGCGGATTTCGGGTGGTTTTTTCGGCCGGCGCGGTAGCTTGCAGCCGTTTCAGGAGTGACCCCGACCATGGCCGACCCGTTTGACGATGCGTTCTACAAGCGCGCTGACGCCCACATTAACCTGGCCAATGAGGCCGTTGGGGAGGTGACGCCGGAGGCGGTCAACGCGTCCATGATGTTCGCGGCGGCGCGGTTCTCGGCGTTCATCTCGGCGCGCGGGTTCAAGTCGGGCGAGGCGATGGCGGCCAAGCGGGACGAAACGGTGAAATACTTCGTCGACGGCTTCCAGCAGATGCTCGAAGGCAATCTCGACGCCTACATCAAGAATTTCGATGCCTATATGAAGCCTCAGGAGGATTGATCTCATGGCCCTGGGTTTCCTGCGCCGCCTGCTGATGTCGACCGGGCATGCCGAGCTGCAGCCCGAGGATGCGCGTCTGGCGGTGGCTGCGGTGCTGGTGATGGCGGCGCGGTCGGACGACAAGTACGACGATGAGGAGGCGGCGATCATCGATCGCGTGCTGGGCAGACGCTTCGGTCTGAGCCCGGAACTGGCGCGTGGTCTGCGTCAGCAGGGCGAAGAGGCCGAGGGCGAAGCCATCGACATCTACCAGTTCACCAAGGCCATCAGGCTCGCGATCCCGCACGATGATCGGGTTGCGATCATCGAGGAGCTGTGGAGCGTGATCCTGTCGGACGGCGTGCGCGATCCGCAGGAAGATTCGCTCATGCGCCAGATCGTGGACCGGCTGGGGCTGTCGCCGATGGACAGCGCGCTGGCGCGGCAGAAGGTTCAGGGTGGTGGGAGTATTCCGGTTTAGGGGATGCGTAGGGTGCATCGAAGATGCACCGTGAACCCATCGACGCTGGCGGTGCATTTACGCTTCGCTTCAATGCACCCTACGATCTCAACATCGTCATTCCCGCCGCAGCGTAGCGGAGAGCGGGAACCCAGGGGCTGCTAGCGTGATGCTTGCGGCTCCTGGGTTCCCGCTTTCGCGGGAATGACGCGGTATTTACTGCGCCGGTGCAGCTGGTGCTGCAGGCGTTGGCGCCGCTGCCGGTGACGCATATGCGCCTGCAGGCGGCGTGACGCCTTTCAGGTACTGGTCGAGGAAGGTCACGTAGGCATTCGACGCGGTGATGCGGTTTTCCTTGCGGAGGAAGCCGTGGCCCTCGTCGGGGAAGATGACGTATTCGACGGGGACGTTGTTCTTCTTCACGGCTGCGACCAACTCGTCGCTTTCGACCTGAAGCACGCGCGGATCGTTCTTGCCCTGGATAACCAGCAGCGGCTTGGTGATGTTGGCGGCGTGGAACAGGGGCGAGATGCGCTTGTGGCGTTCGGCGTCTGTCGCGGGATCGCCCATCTCGTCATAGAGCGCCTGTTTCTGGGCGCCCCACCAGGCCGGGATTTCCTGCAGCGTGCGCGTCCAGTTGGTGACGCCGAAGATATCGATGCCGGCGGTGAACTCTTCCGGGCGGAAGGCGAGAGCCGCGGCGACCATGTAGCCGCCATAGGAACCGCCCATGATGGCGATCTTGTCCTTCTGCACCCAGTCGAGCGATTGCAGATACTTCTTGCCGTAGACGACGTCGTCGAGATCGACTTCGCCATGCTTCTTGTCGTCCATGTGGAAGAAGGTCTTGCCGTAGCCCGACGAGCCGCGGTTGTTCACGCGCAGCACGGCGTAGCCGTGGTTGGCGAGGTGCTGGTACATCGCCGTGTAGCCCTTGCGGTTCTGACCGCCCGGTCCGCCATGCACATCGACGACGGCGGGGACGGGTTTGTCCGCGCTCGCGCCCTTGGGCTTGAACAGGATGGCCGGGATGTCGAGGCCGTCAAAGCTCTTGTAGCGGACGACTTCCGTCTCAACGAGCATCTTCTCGTCGATTGCGGGGTTGAGGTTCTTGGTCAGGCGCGTGGCGGCGCCGGTGGCGAGATCGGCCACGAAAACATCTGCCGGCGAGGTATCCGACGCGACGGTGAAGGCGATCTTTGACTCATCCTTGTTGAAGCGGACCGAGCCGATATCGCCATCGGGTGCGCCGGTGATGGCGACAGGCTTGTTGGCGGCCTGGTCGTGGATGGTGATTTTCGTGGAGGCGTCAGCGTTGATGGCATCGACGCGATATTTGCCGGACGGCGAGTAGGTGACGAACAGCACGTCCCAGTCGGCTTTCAGCAATTCAGCCTTGGCGCCGCTGGCAAGCTCGTACGTCCAGGCTTGCGTGAACTCGCCATGCTCGTCGGTGGCGTAGATCAGCGATTTGGAGTCGGGCGTGAATTCATAGACCCCGTAGGCTACGACAGCATCGCCGGGCGTGATGAGCACGGGCTTCTGCGTGGCCGGCTTGGTGAGGTCTGCGAGATAGACATCCGAGTCCGCGCTGGTGTTCTGCTTGGAGAGCGCCAGCCATTTGCCATCGGGCGAGACGGCGGACGGGAAGAAGCCGGAGTTCTGGAAGACGAGCTTACGGGCGAACGTCGTCGCATCGTAGGAATAGAGATCGAACATCTGCGGGTCGCGCTCGTTGGTGGCGATCCAGAAGGTCTTGCCGTCGCCGGCCCAGCCGATGAATTCGCTGGCGTGTTTGGTTCCGGGCGTGAGGTCTTTCTGCGTGCCGTCTGTGTTCTGGACGTAGATGTGGGTCAGCTCGTCGCCGCCGCCATCGGATGAGACGAGCACGCGGTCGTCGGTGGGGAAGTAGCTGATCGAGAAGACGGCGTTGGTGGTGGAGGTGGTGAGCGGGGCAAGGTCGCCGCCGGCCACGGGCAGGGCGGCCGCATTGAAGACGCCTGACTTGTCGGTGGAGACAAGCAGCTTCGTGCCATCGGGTGAGAAGGCGAAGGGCGTAGGGGACGCGACCGACACGGCGGTCGTATCGAAGAAGGCTTTCGCATCGTAGAGCGCATGCGCGACCGGCGCCGCAACTTCCGGCTTGGTTTCAGGCTGGCAGGCGCCGAGCGCTACGAGCGCGATGCCGCTGATGAAGCCGATATTGCGCATTGCCATGTGATGCATGGGGGTCCCTCCGCGTGAGCGCGCACGATGGACGGGGCCGGGGATGACGGCAAGCGTTTGCGAAATGAAGTTGGTGTTAGCCGCTATTCGCCGCTGGCGTTGGCGGGCGCGTTCTCAGCGGTGGTCAGCTCGTCCATCTTGAACCAGTCGGTTTTCGGAAGGCCGAGTTCATAGTCCAGCCAGGCGGGCACGATGCGGGTCGAACGGGCGCCGCGGGTGTTGGAGAGCATCACGATGCCGGAGTTGTTGCCGGGCACCCAGGCGATCTGTGCGATATAACCTTCGACGCTACCCGAGTGGGTGATCACCTGATGGCCGGCATAGGTGTAGTTGCGCCATCCGAGGCCATAGGACGTTTCGGTAACCGGGGTTCTGAGCGTGCGCTGGCGGGCGGTTTCCGGTGGCGTGGCGATGCGCTTGCGGTGGGCTTCGTCGAGCACGGCGGCGGGGAGCACGTCAGTGCGCAGGCCCATCTGCGCCACCAGCCATTTCGACAGGTCGGTGATCGAGGCGTTGATGCCGCCGGCGGCGGGCACGCGATAATACCAGTCGGTGACGGGCGTGGGGACCCAGTTCTGCGCGCCGACGCGCTTGTGCGGGCGGGCCCAGTTGCCGGTGGATTTCAGTTGGGTGAGGCCGATCGATGCGGTCTTCATGCCGAGCGGAGTGAAGATGCGCGATTGCACTTCGGCGGCGTAGGTGTGGCCGGTGGCTTTCTCGATCGCGGTGGCGATCATGTTGAAGGCGACGTTCTGGTAGGTGAAGCATTCGCCGGGGGCGCAGGTCTGTTTGACCTTGCCGTATTCGGTAAGGATGGCGGAGGGCGTGCTGCCGGCTTCGAGCAGGTTGTCATAGGCGTAAGGCGGAAGGCCGACGCGGTGCGACAGCACATCTTCCAGCGTGACGCGGGCCGCATCTTCCGGGCGCTTCAGCTTGAACTCGGGAATGATGGTGGAAACGCGGGTCTGCAGGTTCAGCTTGCCTTCGCTCTGTTCGAGCACGGCAAGCGTGCCGGCGAAGCCCTTGGACAGCGAGGCAATGCGGAAGACCGTGTCGGGCGTGACTTTCTCCGTGCCGCCCGCTTCACGCACGCCATAGGTTTTCACCATGGCGATGCGGCCGTTCTTCACGACGGCGACGGCGAGGCCGACAAAGTCAGGCGCGGTGGCGACATGGTCGAGCTCATCGCCGAATTCCTGGAGGGGCTGGTATTCCTTTTTCAGCTGCGCGTGTGCGGCCAGCGGCGTGGCCAGCGTGAAAGCAGCGACAAGAAAAAGTGCAGCGAGTTTCAACCTGATATCCCCGGAGGACGTCTGACTATTGAGGAGTTTGCGGCGCCCCTCAATCGAAGCTTTGATGAAAGCTTTCAGGTGAACAGGTTAATTCCGAACTAGGCGGGATTTTGTCAGACACTGCTGGTCGCGGCGAGTTCACTGCGCACGGCCATGAGGATCTGGCCGAGGAGGTTTTCACCCTGCCATTTGCCCGGATCGAGGGCTGCGGGATCGTCCTCGGAGAGGCCGATGCCCCAGATGTAATCCTTGGGGTTGGCTTCCGCGAGAATGGCGTCGCCGGTGTCGATCAGGCGGCGGCGGAGGCCGGCGTTCTGGCCGAACTTGGCGCGGGTTCCATTCGTGACGATGCGGATCTTGCTGGCGTCCCATGTCTGCTGGTCGAAGCCGGCTACGCGACCGCCCATCAGCTTGTGTTCGTGCGGGCTGTCTGACTTGAGGATGCGTTCCGCCATCGTAACGTCCCCGAACAGACGGGCTTTCTGCTCGTGCATGTATTGCTCGGCGCAGACGTAGGTGTGGCCGCCCAGCGTGAAGTGCGACGGGTGGAACTGGCTGAAGGGGCCCTTCATGAAGAGAAGAACGCCAGAGACAGGTCCGCCTGGCATCAGCTAGCGGTTCGCGCCGGGAACCCAGAGAATGTCGCTGGCGCCGTTCTCGTTCGCACGGCGGGCCGCGACGAACAGGAAATCCGATAGCCTGTTGGCGTAGGCGAGGGCGAACTCCGAGACGACCTCGCCTTCGGTGGCGGCGAGCTGGGCGATCAAGCGCTCGGCGCGGCGGCAGACGGTGCGTGCTACGTGCAGGTGCGCGGCGAGGGCGGAGCCGCCGGGCAGGATGAAGCTGTTGAGCGGCGGGATAGGTCCGTTGACCAGATCGATCTCGGTTTCAAGGCGGGTGACCTGGGCCTCGACGATGCGCAGCGGCTCCCAGCCGAGATCCTTGTCGCGCTGGGGCGTGGCGAGATCTGCGCCCAGATCAAACAGATCGTTCTGGATACGGCCGAGCATGGCGTCGAGATCGGGGTCGCCGGCGGAATGGAGGCGGGCGACGCCGATGGACGAGTTGGTCTCGTCTGCCGCGCCATAGGCTTCGACGCGCAGGTTCCACTTCTCGACGCGCTCGCCAGTTGCGAGGCCCGTCGTGCCCTTGTCGCCAGTGCGGGTGTAGATCTTGTTCAGAACAACCATGGGCAGCGTTTTCGCGCCCGCAGCGTCGTTACGTCAATGGCTTAAAGGCCCTAAGCCTAGGCGTAGGCTTCGTGCAGGCCGGAAATCGAGTCGCCGAGCAGGTCCATTGAGGGGCGCGGGGCCGTACGGAAGGGTACGCGGCGCGCGTCGACAAGGGCCGAACGGTGCGTGAAAACCCAGCCGGACAGGCGCGGGGCGGCGTCCAGCAACAGGCCGACCGAGTTCGGCTCGCCCAGGATTGTCATCTGGCAGGCGCCGTCGAGCCTGAGCACCACGTCGGCTTCCAGGGTGGCGTCAAAGCGGCGGATACGTTCGTTGATGGTGTTTATCGCCCAGTCCGCATCGGCTTCGCCGCGCTGCAGGGCTTCAAGGGCGTTGGCGATGCCGTGGCGTTCCGACGCAAACCAGCTCCAGAACTTGCGGGGGTTCAGCTCGACAGTTCCACGTCCGAACACAGCCAACTCCATCCATCACCAGCCAGAGCCATGTTCACATGCACAGCTTCAGGCTTGGAAAATCCGATCGATGAAATTGAACCGATCCGACCCCAACCGACGATGAACGGCGCAACAAAGTGGGCCGTTCCCTGCCGGAATGTGCGGGATGTTGTTCGCGTGGCGCGGCAGCAACAGTTAGTTGAAGGCGCCAGACACCCAGCCGAGGATCACCAGCAGGATCACTGCGATGAACTGGATAAGGACGCGCAGGCGCATCAGCTTGTTCGACCGGGAGGCCGATTGCGGGTCGGTGCGGAGCAGGTTCACGATGCCGAAGGCCAGAACCACGAAAACCGCAGCGATTGCAGCGTAGACGCCATATGTCAGCCAGAGTGCCATGGCGGTGTCGTACGCCCGAAACGGCGCTTACGCCATCGGGTAAGGGCGTCGCACCTCCCTACCGGGTCCCATCCGGTGCGAACCGCTCATCGGTCCAGACCAGCGCGTGGAACGACATGGCTTCCCGCAGGGCGACCACGATCTTGCGCATTTCCGGCCCGCCGCAGCCGGCGGTGTAGGCGATGGTCTTCTGTTTTCCGGCGTCGTTCCGCCAGGTGACGTTCACGGTCGGCGCGCCGGCATGGCAGTTTTCCGAGACGGCGCTGGTCTGGTTGGCGGGCAGGGTCCAGAAGTTGGCCTCGGTCAGGGCCGTTTCGGCAGCCTTGAAGGCGTCGGCCCCGAGATTTCCTTCGCTGACGCCGATGGATCTGACGAATTTCACCCCGTTGAGAGCATAGGCCCCGTCCGGGTGCAGCGTCATGTCATAGACCGGGCAGGTCTGCTCGCAGGCTTCCTCGGACAGGACAACGACGGCGTCGCCCGTCTGGGCCTGGGAGACGCCCTGTTCGGCTGGGGAACAAGCAGTAGCGACCGCAGAAACTGCGGCCGCTATCGCGAGTGTTCTCAGGAAAAGCGTCCCGATCATGTGGCGATTCTAATCTGCGTCGCCCGAAAAGACGAGATCAGCCCTTCTTGAAGCGGAAGAGGAACTGGTCGGTGTGGCGGCGGACGGTCGGGTCGAAGGCGCGCTTGGTGCGGTCGTCCGACGGGTTGGCCAGCACATCGCTCTTGTCGACATAGGTGAAGCCCGCAGCCTTGGCGGCGGCGAGCACGACAGCCGGATCAACGCGGTGGTTGGTCTGCGCCGAGGCTTTCTTGTCTTCACCGGCGGGAGCAGCGTGATCCATGGCGATGAATTCACCGCCCGGCTTCAGCACGCGCTTGATCTCGGCATAGGTCTTGGCTTCGTCACCCAGTCCGGTGGAGTTGGCGGGCGTGAAGTAGATCTCGTGCGGTCCGAGAATCCAGATCACCTTATCGACCGAAGCATCGGGGATCGCGGAGTAGTCGTCGAAGTGCGACTTCACGATCGTGGTGTTCTTGAGCTGGCCAGCATCCTGCCGGCCCTTGTAGGCGGCGTCGCCATAAGCGAACTCGGGCGGATATTGCGCATAGAGCTTGCCTGACGGTCCGATGGCTTCGGAGAGAATGCGCGAATACCAGCCGCGGCCGCCTTCGAGTTCGAGGATGGTCTCGCCGGGGCGGATGTTCATGAAGGCGAGGACTTCGGCCGGCTTGCGCGCGGCGTCATCAGCCTGATCGGCGCCCTGCAGACCTTCGTGCTTCACGAGGCGATCGGGCGCGGCGAGGATCGTGGCGTAGTCCGCTGGGCTAAGCGGCGCCGGGCCGCCCATCGTGCTGCAGCCCATGGCGAGAAGCGCAAAAGCGCTGGCGGCGAATGCGAGTTTCATTGTGAGTCTCTCTCCCCGAAAAATCTGGCCCCGAAAAATCTGGCCCCGAAACAAACTGGCCCCGAAACAAACTGGCCCCGAAACAAAGAAGCGCGGACCGCATGTGCGGTCCGCGCTCGATTGCAGTCAAGTCGGTACAGACCCGATCAGCGCAAGCCTACGGCTTCTTGTAGCGCAGCAGGAACTGGTCGGTCTTGCCCTGGATCGACGGGTCGAACACGCCCTTGGTGTGATCGTCCGCCGGGTTGGCGAGCAGGGCGCTTTCCTCGTCCAGCGCGAAGCCAGCCGTGGTGGCCATCGCCTTAACAGCCATCGTGTCGATGCGGTGCACGTCATTGCCCGAAGTCGTCGGCGCGCCAACAGGGGCAATGTGGTCCATGATGATGAACGTGCCGCCCGGCTTCAGGATGCGCGCGACTTCTGCGAAGGCCTTCGCCGGGTCGCCCATCACGGCATTGCCGCAGGCCTTGGCGCAGTAGAGCTCGTGCGGGCCCTGGAACCACGTCACGACGTCGACCGAACCATCAGTCGCGTCGAGCTTGTCGAACGGTGACCACGACACCGTCACGTTGGCGAGGCGGTTGTCTTTCGTGCGGGCAGCAAGGGCGTCCTTGTAGAAGCCTTCGAATTCCTTCGGCGCCTGCATGATGACCTTGCCGGTCGAGCCTGCGGCCAGCGAGAACAGCTCGGTGTAATAGCCAGCGCCGGCTTCCATCTCGAACACAGTCTGGCCGGGCATGATCTTCGTGAAGGCGAGGACTTCGGCAGGCTTGCGGTTGGCGTCTTTCGCGGTGTCTTCCGCGGTGCGGCCGGTCGAGGCGACGAACGAGGCGTAGTCGGGGCCAGCCGGGACAGGCGGTGCTTCGGCTACCGGAGCGGGCGCGGGTTCGGCCGGCGCGGGCGCTTCGCCGCCGCAGGCGGTCGCGAATGCGAGTGCTACAAGCGATGCGCCTGTAATCTTCAGAATGTTGCGGGTCATGTTCGTCCTCCTCAGGCGCCGCTGCGCCAATGCGGCGGAACATACACCGCGTTCAACGGCGGACTAGGCGTTCAATTCTTTCGTGTGGTTTATACAAACACGTTTGCTTTACGCAGAGTAAGAGGTTCCGGTCGAAGCCGGTTGGCGTTACTCTCACGTCAAATCGAACGCGCAGCCCAAAAGACGCGTCATCCCACAGGAGGACTATCATGCGGATGCTCAAGCCCGCTCTTACTGCAATTGCTGTCGCCCTGATGGCCGCTCCCGCGATGGCCCAGGTTCCACGCGCGCCGGATGGCAAGCCGGATCTCACCGGCATCTGGAGCAACGCATCGCTGACGCCGCTGTCGCGTGCGCAGGGCGTCAAGACCCTCGTGGTCACGCAGGAAGAAGCGCAGAAGATCGCGGACAAGACAGCGATCGCTGGCGTCCCGGCTGACGATCCGGAATTCAACCGCAATGCGCGCTATTCGGACCCGACCAAGGGCGCTCCTGAAAAGGGTGGCGATGACTTTGGCCTGAAGGGCTACGACTCGTTCTGGGTCACGCCGGGCACGCAGCTTGCGCATGTGAAGGGCGAATTCCGCACCTCCAACATCATCGATCCGCCGAGCGGCCAGTTGCCGTTCAAGGACCCGGCGGGGCAGGCGAAGAAGGCGATGGTCGGCTTCCAGCGCTACATGACGGGCAATGCGCCGTATGAGGGCCCGGAAGAAACCGCGATCTCCGAGCGTTGTCTGATTGGCTTCGGCCAGACGGGCGGTCCGGGCATGCTGAGCGTGCTCTACAACAACAACTACCAGTTCGTGCAGACGCCGCACCACATGATGATCCTTGTCGAGATGGCGCACGATGTGCGCGCGATCCCGATCTTCGCGAGCGCGGATGAAGCGCGCAAAGGTCACCGCCCGGATGCGATCAAGCCGTGGCTGGGCGATACTGTCGGCTGGTGGGAAGGTGACACGTTTGTGATGGAGACGATCAACCTCAATCCACTGCAGGCCGAAAACCAGTCATTCCCGCTCTCTGAAAAAGGCGTGGTGATCGAGCGCCTGACGCGTCTGGGCGAGAAAGAGATCAACTACCAGTTCACCGTCCACGATCCGGACACCTACACGCAGGATTGGAAGGCGGAGTTGAGCTTCTATCCGACGACGCAGCTCTATGAGTACGCCTGCCACGAAGGCAATTACGGCATGCACGGCATCCTCGCCGGCGCCCGCGAGAAGGAACGCCAGGCCGCAGCGGTTGCTGTGAAGGCCAAGCCGACCAAGACAAAGGCGGTCAAAGGCGGCGAATAACGCCGGAATATCCGTTACAAGGCTGAAGGGGCGCGCTTTCACACGGAGGCGCGCCCTTTTGCGTGAGTGGAGGCCAGTCCTTCGCACATTTGGGTGAGCGGCTAGGTGGCGCGCGCGAGAGGGGCCAGACTTACCGATGAGATGAGTGCGCCACACCGATGGCGCTCCGCCCACAGGAGGAGACACCATGCGCACGCTCGCGCCAGCCATCACCGCACTCGCATTCGCGATCCTCGTTGCGCCAGCCTTGGCGCAGGTCCCGAAGGTGGCAGACGGCAAGCCGGACTTCTCTGGCTTCTGGACCAACGCGTCGCTGACGCCATTGGCGCGTGCGCCGAACGTGAAAGGGCTGGTCGTCGACGAGGCCGAAGCGCGCAAGATGGCGGATGCTTCCACCATGGCGGGCGTCACCGAAGAAGGCTTCAAGGGCGCAACCTATTCCGACCCGACCAAGGGCGCGCCGCCGAAGGGCGGCAAGGATTTCGGCGTGCAGGCCTACGACTCGTTCTGGATGGACCCGGGCCACCGCCTCGCCATCGTGAAGGGCGAATGGCGCACCTCGAACATCGTCGAGCCTGCGAGCGGGCAGATCCCCTTTGCCGATCCGGCTGGGCAGGCCAAGCGCCGCGTGCTCAACCGCGAGCGCTATGAGACGGGCAATGCAGCCTATCACGGCCCCGAAGAGACGACGCTGTCGGAGCGCTGCCTGATCGGCTTCGGTCAGACCGGCGGGCCCGGCATGATGAGCGTGCTCTATAACAACAACTATCAGATGGTGCAGACGCCGCATCACATGATGATCCTGGTCGAGATGGCGCACGATGCCCGCGTCGTGCCGATCTTCGCCGACGCCGCGACAGCACGCGCCAGCCACAAGCCGGTGACGATCACGCCGTGGCTGGGCGACACGGTCGGCTGGTGGGATGGCGATACGTTCGTGATGGAGACGGTGAATGTGCGTCCGCTGCAGGCGGACAATCAGGCTTTCCCGCTGTCGTCCAAGGGTGTTGTCACCGAACGGCTCACGCGCACGAGCGAGAAGGACATCTTCTACGAGTTCACGGTCGCCGATCCGGAAAACTACACGCAGCCATGGAAGGCCGAGCTGAGCTTCTATCCGTCAAGCGGCCTCTACGAATACGCCTGCCACGAAGGCAATTACGGCATGCACGGCATCCTCGCCGGCGCCCGCGAGAAGGAACGGCTTGCCGAAGCGGCTGCACATTCAGCCAGGGCGAAGTCGAAATCCAGAACGATGAAGGGCGGGCAATAGCGCGTTCCCCGATGTGCCAACCCTTCCGAGACCCGGTTGCTTTACGCAACCGGGTCTTTAGCTTCGCGCCGACATCGGGGATCGATTCATGGCCATTACGCTTTACGACGCCACGGTGGCGCTCTTCATCCAGACGCTCGGCGCGATGGAGGGCTTCCTCAAGCGGGGCCAGGCCCATTGCGAAGACAACAACATCGCCACCGGCGAAGTGCTGGAAACGCGCCTGTTCGCTGACATGTTGCCGTTCCGCTATCAGGTGCAGGCGGCGATCGGCCATTCAGTCGGCGCGATCGAAGGCGTGAAGGGCGGGGTGTTCAAGCCGCCCTATGGCACGCCGACGTCTGACTATACGGCGCTGCTGGGCGAGGTTGCCGATGCGCTGGCGAAGCTGAAGGCCTATGCGCCGGACGAGATCAACGCGCTGGAAGGCAAGGACGTGATCTTCAATCTCGGCGACCGTCAGATGCCGTTCACCGCCGAAGGTTTCCTGCTCACCTTCTCGCTGGCCAACTTCCATTTCCACGCGACGACGGCCTACGACATCCTGCGTTCGAAGGGCGTGCCGCTTGGCAAGCGCGATTATCTCGGGCGGATCAAGCTGAAGGCTTGATGCCTTCTACTTGAACAGCGCCAGATCGATGGCGTCACCCATCACCTTGTAGCCGGCGTCGTTGGGGTGCAGCCAGTCGCCGGATTGCAGCTCCGCTTTCATCTTCTTCGGATTGGCCGGGTCGTGCATCGCGGCGTCGAAGTCGATGAAGCCGGCCGTTTCCGTGTTGGATCGTATCCACGCATTCACTTGTTGGCGTACCGCTTCACCGGCTTCCTGGTAATAGCGCGCACCTTCGTACGGCAGCAGTGTTGCGACATAGACCGCAATACCCTTCGCTTCCGCGCGATCGATCATCTGGCGGTAGCCGGCAATCAGTTGCGCGGCTGATGGCGGCGTGGCTGCGCCCAAGCCGATGTCGTTGATGCCTTCCAGAATCACCAGCCAGCTTGCGTTCGGGACCGACAGCACGTCGCGGTCGAAGCGGGTGAGGGCGGGCTCGCCGAAGATGGGTGACTGCCAGGACAGCACGCGGTTGCCTGCGATGGCCTGGTTCGAGATCGGGCGCGGATTGCCGGCGGCGTTGAGGCGTTCGGCCAGCACATCCGGCCAGCGCTTGTTGCCATTTATGGTGGAGGCTGTGCCGTCAGTGATCGAATCGCCGAAGGTCACGATGGTGCGCGGGTCTTTGCGGCTGACTTCCACGCCTGAAATGAAGGCGCGGTTGGTGAAGGTCGAGGCGGGCTCGAAAGCCGCCTGTGTAAAGTTGCCCGGCTGAGAGACGAACGCAGTCGCAGTTCCGGCGAAATGGCACGTACACGGTCCGGTGGCTGTGGGCAGGAAGATGCTGATCGACAGCTGATCGAGCGATTTGGCGTCGAGCGTGACCGGATCGCTGAGCAAAGGCGCACCCGGCGGAATTGTGATCGCGGTGTTACCTGCGAATGTGATCGGTCGAATGGCGCCCGTGGGTTTTCCATCCGCTCCAGCGATGGCGATCGTGGCGCCGCCGATTTCCAACGGCTTCTCGCCATATTCGTTGGTGAAGCGCACGCGGACAGCATCCCCGCCTGACGAAATGCGGATTACCTGCCGGACGGTCTGGTTTTCGAATGACTTTGCCCCGCTTGGTGGAACGGTCGGCGATGCGCCCCAGGCGCCTGCCCAGCCCTGTAAAGGCGTTTGCCGGGATGCGGCAGATTCGACGGTCGCGCATCCGGTCAGAACAAAACCAAAGGCAATCAAGGCAAGATGTTTCACGATCGCTCCCCATTTTTGCCCTTTGTAACCGCATACCGTGCCAAACGAGTAGGCCGGGTTTTCCCCCGTATCGGCGCCGGAAGCTCACTCGCAAGCAATTGATTGGCCGGTATTTACGCTGCGTTGGCCGCTATATAGGACTTGAAACAGCAAGAGGCGTCGCTCAGATGCCCTGAGGGACGCGGGACAGGAATCTTCGGCTGATGAGTTGGGTCAAACGGATTTATCCGTTCAATGCTGAGCAGACTGTCAACATCGCGTCCGAGTTCGGACCGCTGGTTGCGCTCTTCGTGGTCAATGCCATCACCGGCAATGTGGAAGACGGCACCTGGGCGCTGATCATTACGACTGTGATCGCGGTCATCGCCATGCAGGTTGTGTTGAAGCGCCTGCCGGTGTTTCCGCTGATTGCATCCACCATCACCGTGATCTTCGGAATTCTCACGCTCGTGACGCACGACCCGATGTGGGTGCAGATCAAGGTGACGATCTTCAATGCCGGCTTCGCGGTGTTCCTGTTCGCGGGCCTGATCTTCAAGAAGAACTTCTTCAAGTACATTCTCGAGAAGACGTTCCACTACACGCAGAAGGGCTGGGACCAGTTCACCTGGAGCTTTGCCTGGTTCTTCGTCGTCACCGCCGTGCTGAACGAAGTGGTGCGCCAGATCTACAAGCCGGGTCACATCTACCACCTGTTTGGCATGGAGATGGACGGTGTGAACGTCTGGATCTTGTTCAAGATCGCGCTGATCATGCCGGCGAGCGGGCTCTACGCTTGGTTCCTCACGCGCCTGATGCAGAAGCACGCCATTCCGGCGCCGGCGGCAGAACGCAAGGATGTTGTGGCGACGGCGACCACGGGCGTGCCCGTGGCGCACAAGAAAGCCGCGCCGGACGCTACGCCGGTCGGCTGACAAGGCTCTGATCGGCCTCCTTTTTGAGGCTATTCGTCGTCCACAGAGCTGTGGTCCTCATCGTCTTCCGACGCATGGGCGCGCCCGATCGCGGCGTGTAGCTTCTGGTCCAGCTTGGCGCCGTCGAGGATTACCTTGTCGAAATGCACGTCGTGCACGGCGCTCACCGGCACAGTGAATTCGCCGGCATTCTCGACGTAAATTCTCAGCTCCTTGCCTGTGACGGCGCGCACAGCGCCGAAGGCTACGTCGCCGTCGTGCAGGAAAACGGGTTGGTCAACGCGGATAGGTTCGGCCATGGCGGCGCTCCTCTTCTGCTGGAGAAGTAGGATCGCCGCGGCCGGGCGTTAGGTCTTCGCGACCTTAATTCTTCGCGCCGCTAGTTCTTGGCGCCGATGAACTCGTCGATGGTGCGGCGGGCGATGACCATGGCCTGCACTTCGCCTGCGCCCTCGAAGATGTTGAGGATGCGGGCGTCGCAGAGGACGCGGCTGACCGGATATTCCAGCGCAAAGCCGTTGCCGCCATGGACCTGCAGCGCGTTGTCGGCTGCGGCCCAGGCGATACGGGCGGCGAGCATCTTGGCGAGACCTGCTTCGAGATCGCAACGCTTGCCCTGATCCTTCTGGCGCGCCGAGAAGTAGGTGAGCTGGCGTACGCCGACGAGTTCGGCGGCCATCATCACCAGCTTGTCCGAGGTGCGCGGGAAGTCGAAGATCTGGCGACCAAACTGCGTACGTTCGAGCGAGTATTTGAGGCCGAGTTCAAGCGCGCACTGGGCGACACCGATGGCGCGGGCTGCGGTCTGGATGCGGGCGCCTTCGAAGGTGGCCATCAGGTGCTTGAAGCCCATGCCTTCGACTTCGCCGAGCAGGTTGCCGGCGGGCACTTCAAAGCCGTCGAAGCCGAGTTCGTATTCCTTCATGCCGCGATAGCCGAGCACTTCGATTTCGCCGCCGGTCATGCCGTTGGCGGGGAAGGGGTTCTCGTCCGTGCCGCGCGGCTTCTCGCAGATGAACATGGAGAGGCCGGAGAAGTTGTTGGTGTCCGGGATCGAGCGGGCGAGGACCGTCATCAGGTCAGCGCGGGCAGCGTGCGTGATCCAGGTCTTGTTGCCGGTGATCTTCCAGGTGTCGCCATCGCGCACGGCGCGGGTGCGCAGCGAGCCAAGGTCCGAGCCGGTGTTCGGTTCGGTGAAGACGGCGGTCGGCAGGATTTCGCCCGAGGCGATGCCGGGGAGGTATTTCTCCTGCTGGGCGCGCGTGCCGCCATTGAGCAGCAGCTCGGCTGCGATCTCGGACCGCGTGCCGAGCGAGCCGACGCCGATATAGGCGCGCGAGAGTTCTTCGGAGACGACGCACATCGCCGTCTTGCCGAGGCCGAGGCCGCCGAACTCTTCCGGGATGGTGAGGCCGAACACGCCCATCTCGCCCATCTGCTTCACGACGGCGTCGGGGATCAGCACGTCTTCCATGTGCCAGCTGTGGGCGTAGGGCTCGACGACTTTCTTGCCGAACTCGCGGAACTGGTCGCGGATCTGTTCGAACGTCTCTTCAAGGCCGGTGTATTCCACCGTGGCCTTCTGGCTTTCGAGGAAGCCGCGGATCAGCTTCGCGGCGGCCATGCGGGCGGCAGCCGTGTTGCCCTTGGAAATCAGCGTCAGGATCGCCGGCGTGCCCAGCTTCTGGATAACGGACGGATCGTTCGTCATGTCGCTCGGACGGACGACTTCGAGCTGCGTCATCATGAGGCCGCCACCGAGCTGGTAGAGGTATTCACCAAACAGGATCTGGGTGAGCAGTTGTTCGATCTCGCCGAACTTGCCTTCTTCCGCAATGCGGTCGGCCCAGTTGGCGGTTTCCTTGAGCGTCTCGACATAGGTCAGCACCCAGGCGAGGCCGTGGGTGGAGCGTTGCTCTTCATCGATCTTCTTGCGGTCGACTTTCCCGCCCGGGGCGACTGTCGCGGCAACGGATTTGCGCAATGCAACGAAATAGGCTTCCGCATCAGACGCTGCCTGGCGAATTACCGCTCTGAGGTCCGCAATCACGATGCTTTCGGCTGTATTGGTTGCCATACGTCGTCACTCCCGTTTCGAGACGATTCCACTAGCTCATTGCGGCGTTGCAGCAAAGATCATCCCGCGATTGACGCATCACATCGCGTCTGACGGTAATTTTGACCCCGATCGTTAGCCTGCACGCCTTGCGCAGGTGCGGGTGCTCCTTCAGAACCGGGGAACGGTAGGCGCTGCGGCAAGACATCGCGCGCCACCCACCCGGAGGAGATGACCATGAAGCCCACCCTGAAGGCTGTTCTATTGGCTGCTGTCGCCGCAGTTGCCGTGTCTGGTGTTGCGCATGCCCAATCGGCGCCGGGCTACACGCCGGCCAAGACGGGCTGGGGCGTGCCCGATCTGCAAGGCACCTGGTCCAATGCTTCGATCACCGACATGCAGCGGTCGCCCGACTATCCGAACCTGGTGATGACGCCAGAGCAGGTCGCGAAGATGGAAGGCGAGGACTACTACAACAATCGCACGCGCGAGGACGCAAAGCCCACCGATCTCAAGACCGCGAAGCTGCTTGATGGCTCCGACCTTTTATCGGGCGGCGGCTATAACGCGTTCTGGGTCGATCAGGGTACGAAGGTCGCAACAGTGAAGGGCGAGCCGCGCTCGTCCTGGATTATCGAGCCGGCCGATGGCCGCATTCCGCGCAAAAGCGCGGCGGCTCTGGCTGGTCGCACCGCGCCTGTAAGTGCGCCGACAGGCGCCGCCGCAAAATCGGGAACAGTGCAGGGACCGGGCGCTGTCGATCGCAATGCAGGTGGCGGCGTCGGCTCGTACGACAATCCCGAGTCGCGGCCGATGGGCGAGCGTTGCATCATCGGCTTCGGCAATACCGGCGGTCCGGTGATGACGAACGTGCTCTACAACAATCACTATCAGATCGTGCAGGCGCCCGAGCATGTGATCATCGTCGTCGAGATGGTGCATGACCAGCGCATCATCCCGATCGTGAAGAGCGCGGCTGACGCAAAACTGAGCGATGGCCCGATCAAGAAATGGCTAGGCGACTCGGTCGGTTGGTATGAAGGCGACACGCTGGTCGTAAAGACGAAGAACGTGATGCCCGCACAGCGCGGCTACATCTCGAAGGATGGCACGCTGACTGAGCGCTTCACGCGCTGGAGCAACCAGCAGATCACCTACGAATTCACCGTCGACGATCCCGCGCAATATACCCAGCCGTGGAAAGGCGAGATGGCGCTCAACTGGTCGAACGAGCCCGTCTACGAATACGCGTGCCATGAAGGCAACTACGCGATGGAGGGCATCCTTGCCGGCGCCCGCAAGCAGGAGCGCGAAGGCAAGGTTGTAGCGGCCAACGCATCCGAGGAAGGCCGCGCCAACTAGCCTGAATTTCCGTCACGCTCGCGTTATGGCGAGGCGTTTGGCGCGAAATGTCGTGTCTTCGTCTGCAAAGGCGGGGCGCGGAATCTTGTGCTTTTCGTAGGCGTGTAGCTCACTGGCCCCGGTCGGACTTCAGAGCTCCCCCACAAGAGGGACCCAGATACGGGACGTTGAACATGAAACGCCTTCTTCCCATCGCCGTGGGCTTGGTCGCCATGGCGTCGATAACGGCTGCCGCCTTTGCGGGGCCAAGCTATGACGCTGACGGCAAGATCGTGATCCCTGCGAACATGGATCGCTGGCCGACTGTCGGGACGACCTACGCGCTCAGCTATGAGGGCGATGGCGGTACGACGCTGAATACGGTGCGGCTCGATCCCGAGAGCTACGACGCCTATGTGCAGACGGGGCAGTTCCCGGTCGGCGCCATCATGCAGCTGGAAGTGCGCAGGCCCGTCGAGGAGATCGCGCCGGCCAAGGGGGGCAAGACGCAAGGCGATGTGGTTGGCCGCTCGCTGCATGTGAAGGACGAGAAGGGTGGGCCGGGAACGTGGACGTTCTACAATTTCGGCGCGACGGCGAGCGTGGGCAATCCGATCCCGCGCAGCCAGGCCTGCTATTCCTGCCATGAAGAGCATGCCGGCAAGACCGACACGGTCTTCATGCAATTCTATCCAACGCTGAATGAGGCGCATAAACGCACTCATCCAGCGAAGGGGTAGATCGGTAGTGAAGAGTAGAGGTTAGGCGGCTTTCACCAGACCTTCGGCAACGAGCGCGGCTTGTACGGCCGGGCGTGCGGCGACGCGGCCCTGGAAAGCCATCACGTTCGGGAATGCCGACAGATCGATCTTCAGCATGTTCGACCAGTTGGTGACGGTGAACAGGTAGGCGTCGACCGTCGCGAACGTTTCGCCGGTGAGGTAGGTGCGGCCGTCAGCCAGCAGCTTCTCGATCAGCGCGTAGCGCGAAACGAGCTTGTCGATCTGCGCCTGACGCGCTTCCGGCGTGAGGGCCGGATTGAAGAACGGGCCGTAGCTCTTGTGGATCTCGGTCGAGATGTAGACGGCCAGCTCGTCCTGCTTCAGGCGCGCTTTCGTGCCGTGTGCCGGCGCGAGTTTCGCGGCCGGGAATGTATCGGCGATGTAGCCGTGCAGCACGACGTTCTCGGTGAGGATGTCGCCGTCGGGCAGTTGCAGGGCGGGGACATAACCTTTCGGGTTCAGCGCGAGGAAGTCGGCGCCGGATTCCGTTTTCTTGTCGCGGCCAACCTTGTCGAGCTCAACCGGAGATCCCGCCTCACGCAGCAGGATGTGGGTGGCGAGCGAGCAAGCGCCGGGCATGTAGTAGAGTTTCATGGTTTTCCTCCGTCTCAGGGTGACAACCAGTTAGGCGAGGTGGTTACATTTGGAAACCACGTAGCGCTGTGTTACCTGCGATAAACGGGTAACCGTCAGGTAACTGCGGATTGGGAACGACATGTCGTTGAAAGTGCGCAAGAGCGTGGTTCGCCAGCAGGCCGAGATGTGCCCGATTGGCGCGTGCATGGACCTGATCGGCGGCGCGTGGACGCCGAACATCATCTGGTATCTCTCGGGTGGCTCGCGGCGCTTTTCGGAGCTGCGTGAAGACGCAAAGCCGATCTCCGCGAAGATGCTGTCCACACGTCTCAAGGAGCTTGAGGCGACCGGCATCGTCAGCCGCACGGTCGTCGATACGTCGCCGCCATCCGTCGAGTATGCGTTGACGCCGTTGGGCCGCGAACTGATCCCGGCAATCGAAGCGATCGCGCGTGTCGGCTTCAAGCTGAAGCGCGAGCAGGCGAAGAAACGCCTCATCGTCGCGCGCTGATAGTTGCGCGGATTGCTTGCCGTGATAGAAGTCAGAACGATACCATATAGTATCAATATGTTTTGAGGTTCTGAAATGCGGAAAATTGCTGGATTTGTAAGCCTTCTGGCACTCTGCGCTTGTCAGGCCGCGCCAAGCGCAATTGGCCAGACCCCGGCTGTGCCGCAGCTGCCCTCCAGCATGGACTTCGCTGACCCGACGCAGAATCTTTCGATCACCAAGGTCGCGCCGGGGCTCAGCTATGTGTTGGGGCGCAATGTTTCGTCGAACACGATCGTGCTGGAGACGCCGGCGGGGGCGGTGATTGTGGATACGTCCCGGCCGCCGGCTTCGCGTGCGCACTTCGATCTGTTGAAACAAGCTGGGGTGACGAAGGCGGCGTATGTCATCCTTACGCATGGCCATGGCGATCACACGGGCGGCGTGGGTCTGTGGAAGCAGGCGGGCGCGAAGGTGGTGGCGCAGGAGAACATCAGCGAGTTCCTCGGCTATCAGCGCCTGCTGGGCGGGTTCTATGCCCGGCGGAATGCGGCGCAGTTCCAGTTCTCCGGACAGGGCGGCGCTGTTGCCGGACCGTCGCCGGACGGACGTGCGCTGGCTGCGGCGGCGAATACGCTGAACAGTTTGGTCCCGGACATCACCTTCCGCGATACGCTGGATCTCGATGTCGGCGGGACGAAGCTCCACCTGATTTCGACGCCGGGCGAGACGCCGGATCATCTGACTGTCTGGGTTCCGAGCCTGAAGGCTGCGTTCGTGGGCGACAATTTCTATGAGTCGTTCCCGAACATGTACACGCTGCGCGGTACGCGTCCGCGTTGGGCGATGGACTACATCAACTCGCTCAACAAGGTGCTGGCGCTGGAGCCGGAGATCGTCATTCCGAGCCACGGCCCGGCGATCGTCGGCAAAGACGAAATCAAGCGCCAGTTCACGAAGATGCGCGATGCGATCGTCTATGTGCACGATGCGGTGGTGAAGGGGATGAACGAGGGGAAAGACGTTCATACGCTGATGGCGGAGGTCAAGTTGCCGGCTGCGCTCGATGTCGGCGAGGGCTATGGCAAGATCTCGTGGTCGGTGCGTGGGATATATGAAAACTATGTCGGCTGGTTCAATGGCGATGCAGCGGAGATGTTCCCTGAAGGCCGTGAGAGCATTTCGTCGGAGCTGGTGAAGCTTGCCGGTGGGCCGAAGAAGATCGCTGATGATGCGATGGCGTTGATCGGCGAGGGCAAGCTGGTTGAAGCGTTGCACATGACGTCTGTCGGCATCGAGGGCGCGCCGGGCGACAAGGATGTGCTGCGTGCCCGCGCGGCGGCGTTTGAAGCGCTGATCAAGGCTTCGACAAATCGCAACGAGCTTGGCTGGCTCAATCAGGGGCTGGCCGAGGCGAAGGCGGGGCTGAAATAGGCTCAGCGTTTCAGCACGTAGTGGACGGTGTTTTCGCCGGGGATCTGCTCGACAGTCTTGAGGCCAGCCTTGGTGAGGTCGATGCCGTGGAACAGCGGCTCGCCCTTGCCGAGCAGGACGGGCGCGAGCGAGATGTGCATCTCGTCGACGAGGCCGGCCTTTAAATATTCGCGGATCGTCGCTGCGCCGCCGCCGATGCGGACATCCTTGTCCTTCGCTGATGCCTTCGCGCGTTTTAGCGCAGCATCGATTCCGTCCGTGACGAAGTGGAAGGTGGTGCCGCCTTCCATGCCAAGCGGGGCGCGGGGGTGGTGCGTTAGCACGTAAACGTCGCAATGGTAGGGCGGGTTATCGTCCCACCAGCCTTTCCAGCCGTCATCAGTCCAGGG
>Ga0209311_1000327_pt1 | contig 47932 bp, 31 predicted proteins | sample AD_UKC045_MetaG_FD_184417 | JGI IMG/M metagenome (GOLD analysis project Ga0209311, IMG submission 184417) | Active sludge microbial communities of municipal wastewater-treating anaerobic digesters from USA - AD_UKC045_MetaG (SPAdes) (version 2) | ecosystem: Engineered > Bioreactor > Anaerobic >...
GTCTATAATCAGGAACAGCTTAGCGCCAGAGAAGCTTACGGCGTCTGGAAGCTGGCCGCTCTGGATAAGGTCTATCCCCGCAACGTGATGGCAGGCTCAGATCTGCCCAATCTGGGGGGGCTGATCGCCATTGAGCCCTGTTTCAACCTGCCTTCCACTGCCGATTTTGTGATCGCCTGGGGCACCGGGCTCAGGGATCAGGACAGCAGTGCTTTCAGGACCAGCATCCAGCTCTATAAAGATGATGATTCCAAAGCGGATCTGCTGTTGCCGGCTTCATGCTATCTGGAAATCGACGGCAGCACGCTTGGCAACAACGGGGCCGTGAGTTTCTTCCGCGATCCCGCCAAAGCCAATCACATCTGCGAACTGATGAAACTGCTCTATGAACTGGGATGGATCAATCCCGCCACGGCAGATATCAACCATTGGAACACCCTCGCTATGGAACTGCTCGACGGCCTGAAGAGCAAGCCTGTCAAGGTCTTTGATTTCAGGAACGTGGATCCCGACAAGCTGGATGCCTCTCCCAGAGCCATCAAGACCGAACTGCAAAGCAGGATGACGGCCTTGCACGAGGACAGAAAAACACCTGTAACATTCTAAACTACAAGGTATAAGCGCAGAGGGGATCCCCATTCGGAGGTCCCCTCTTGATTTATCAGGAGATTTATCATGATAGCGAACTTTCGCAAACGCATCTATGGCTATGAGTGCGACCTTTATGGTCACCTGCATAACACCAACTATCTCAACATTTTAGAGGCTGCCCGTTCCGAAGCCCTGGTGGATGTCGGCATGCCTGTAAAACGCCTGATGGAGCTGAACTGGCACGTCTATATCAACAAAATCGAGGTGGAATACCTCAAAGGCGTGGGAGTGGACGACATCATCGAAGTGCGCAGCCAGATCTATGACCGCAACAAGCTTCGCTCCAGTTGGAACCAGGAGATCTACAACGAGGCCGGAGAGCTCTGCTTCCGTGCTCAAATCCATGTGGTGCATATACATAACGGCAAACCCGCCAGAGTGCCGGAGAACATTTGGGACCACTTTAAGCTGCTGGGGGAGTAAGGCTCTCAAGACACCAGTTATCTTGCTGGACGGCAAATCCTTGCATAGTCACCCGCCGTGGAGATGCCGTGCGGCCTCCGCCGAAAAACCCGGGAGAGCGCACGGTATCTCCACGGCGGGTGAATAAGGAAGAATAGAAGGGACGATCTTGGTGGCGTGACGATCCACTCCAGGGTGAGATTTATCGCTTGACGTATCATCCCTGCGCAGTATTGTTGCGAATATGGCGTGCGAGGCAATAATATCAATCAAAAACTCAGCCTCCGACGGCCATGAGGAGACAGCATGACAGTACCAACGGCGCGACTGATCATGGTTTTCACGCTGCTGCTTTGCACTGCGGCAGCCTTTGGAATCAGCTTCGATTACAGCAAGCAGTGGAAAGAAATTGATGCCCTGCTGGGTAAAGGTTTGCCTATTTCGGCGGATGCCAGGATCGATTCTCTTTTGGCGGCTGCCTACAGCGACGGAATCGTGGAGCAGCAGATCAAAGGCTTGGTGTATAAGCTCACGATCCTGCAAAAGAAAGAGGAGTTTTCCACTCAGAAAGCCATCGACACCGTTCGCTTGAGGCTGGAAAGCGCGCGCTTTCCCAGCAGCGCGATCCTGCACTCCATGCTGGCGCAGCTTTATTGGAGCTATTATCAGAGCAACCGCTACCTCTTCTCGAACCGCACCCAAACCACCAATTTCCAAAGAGATGACATCGCCACCTGGGATCTGGCCACCATAGCGGAGGAAACGATCAAGGCCTACCGCTTGTCTCTCCAAAGGCCTCAGGACCTGCAAACGATCAGCATTTGGGATTATCCGGCCATTATCAACAAGGGAGGAGCCGATGAAAAGCAGTTGAGGCCCACTCTCTACGACTTTTTGGCCTGGCGGGCTCTGGATTTTTACGTCACGGACGAATCCGGCCTCACGCGCCCTCCCGATGAGTTTAAGCTCGATAAAGCCAGCTACTTCAGCTCCGCCTCCAGTTTTGCCGCGATGAGCATTGACAGCCCAGACTCTCTGTCTCTCAACTATCTGGCCGTCAATCTGTTCCAGGACCTGATCGGTTTCCATCTGGCGGATTCCGATCCCGCGGCTCGCATGGAAGCCAATCTGGACAGGCTGAGCTTCGTATATCGTAAATCTTCTCTGGCAGACAAGGCCTCGCTCTATGAAAAGGCTCTGCGCCTGCTCTTGCAAGATTATTCCGCCAATCCTGCCAGCGCTCTGGCATCGTATCGGCTGGCTTTGTTGTATCAAAGTCTGGCCGCTTCTTTCAAGACCGAGCTGTCTGAGGAGCATCGCTGGGACCTCAAAACGGCCGCGGAGATCTGTCAGGATGCGATGAAACGCTTCCCGTCCAGCTATGGGGCCAGAGCATGCCGCGCGCTGTATAACACCCTCAACAGCAGGGAGTTGAGCATCAGCGGGGAAGATCTGGTGATCCCCAATACTCCCGTCAAAGTGCTGGTCAGCTATAAAAACATCCCAAGGCTGGAGATCAGGATCTACCGCATTCCTTATAAAGACATTCGAGACAGATACACCAGCGAGATCTGGGATTGGCAAAATGACAAGAAAACAAAGCTTTACAGCCAGCTCAGAAAGAAAGCTGTGTGGAAACAGAGCTTTGATCTGCTGGACGAAGGTGATTACCGTACCCACAGATATGAGCTTGCTCTGGCAAAGCTGCCGGCCGGACACTATATCATGATCGCGGCGGACGGAGACCTGGATAGAATCGAAGGTAAAGTGCTGGGTTTCAGCCTCTTTAGTTGCACATCGATCAGCAACATCACTCCCCACTCCGAGAACAATACCATCCATCTTGCCAATCGGGACAGCGGCTGGCCGATCTCTGGGGCTCAGGTGAGAGTTTATGGGGATGATAACAATAACCGCCAAAGCGTTCTCGCCTGGAGCGGCTCCAGCGACGTCGATGGAATGGTTCGCGTGGAGGGTGATAGAGGGCTGTGGAACAAGAAGATGGAGATCAGCACAGGGGCGGACACGCTGCAGATCTGGTCTTATTCCAGCTCCAATCCCGAAAATTCCGCCAGGCTGTCTGGCCAGTGTCTGCTGTTCACAGACCGCGCCATTTACCGTCCCGGCCAGACTATCCATGTGAAGGGTGTAGTCTATTACACCGATGGCGAAAAGCGTACCGCGCTGGCACCTCAATGCGATGTAACGCTTAGCTTTAAAGATGTAAACTATCAGCAGATCGACTCTCAGAAGCTCAAGGCCAACGAATACGGCTGTTTTGCCACCAGCTTTATCGCGCCTACGGGAGTATTGACTGGAAATATGAGCATCCAGGCTTTTTTCACCATCAAGACCAACCGTGATGAAACAGGAATTGAGGGTCTTGGCGGTAGCAGCAGTACCAGCATCAGCGTTGAACAATACAAGCGTCCCCGCTTTGAAGTCAAGCTGGACCAGCCCACTCAGACCTACGCTCTCAACCAGAGCGTGGATCTCAAAGGCAAGGCCGTAGCCTATTCCGGAGTGCCGATCGACAATTCCGCTTACAGCTACAGGATCTATCGTCAGGCGCAGTTTCCCTATTGGTATTGGTGGTGGGGCCCCAGGCCTTCCAGCCCTGAAAAGGAAGTTGCCAGCGGGACGGGCAGCACGGACGCGATGGGTGAGTTTAGCCTTTCCTTCATCGCTTCGGCGGACGCGGAAGCCCTGCCGGCCTACAATCCCTATTTCACCTACAGGATCACGGTGGACGTCACAGACCTCAACGGCGAGACCCGCAGCGGTGCTTTGAGCCTCAACGTTGGAATGAATGAACTGATACTGGGAGTGGAACTTGCGGCGCAGATTGATATCCAGGCGGATGGCCTCAAGCTCCCTATCCAGACCAGTAATCTCAACGGAGCACCGATTGCCGCCAAGGGGAAGCTGACGGTCTCAAGGCTTCAAGCCCCGGACCACATTCAAAAAAGCCGGCTCTGGAGCGCTCCCGACCGCAACTATCTGAGCCGGGAGGATTTTGTGAAGGCCTTCCCCAATGATCCCTACTTTACAGAAGACCGCATCAACACCTGGCCGGTGCTGGAAAAAGTGTGGACCTCAGACTTTAGCACCCCGGAGCGCGGTGATGTAAGCGTAGAAAACCTTAGCAGATGGCAGCCGGGAGCGTATGTGCTGGAGGCCATTGCCAGCCATAAGGGCAAAGAGGTCAAGGTGTTGCGCTACTTCACTGTCTATGACTCCCGCTCAAAAGACCTGCCCTATCCTCAGACTGACTGGCTGGTGCCGGTCAAGACGGTCTGCCAGCCCGGCGAGACGGCTAAAGTGCTGTTTGGCAGCAGTTATGCCAATGTCCGGCTACGCTATGAAGTGGAGAAAAACCACGCTCTGGCACAGAGCGAAATCCTGGTCCTCAACAGCGAACAGCGTATGTTCGAGGTCCCGGTCACGGAAGCGGACCGGGGTGGCTTCTATATCCATTTCACCTTTATCAAAGACGGGCGGGCCTATCTCAGCAGCCAGGAAATCAGCGTACCCTGGACCAATAAGCAGCTCAGCATCGAGTACCAAAGCTTCAGAGATAAGCTCTTGCCCGGCAATCAGGAAGAGTGGCGCCTCAAGCTCAAGGACCACACAGGCGGACGCGTCACCGCGGAAGTGTTGGCTTCCATGTACGACGCTTCGCTGGATGCCTTCCGCTCCAGCACCTGGACGGCCAACATCTGGAAAAAGATCCCCAAAACCAGCGGCTGGCACTCCGGCAACTTTGTGAACAGGGCGGACTTGTATCTGGTGCAGTATCACAATCTGGATGCCTACATCCCTCCCCGCAGCTTTGACAGCTTCAACTGGTATGGCTATTCGCTGCATTACAGCCGCAATTGGGGCGTAAAAATGGCGGCTGATAAAGTTTCAGTGGGCAGCTCCAGGGAAATCATATCGGATAGCCTGTCTGAACCATCAGTGAGCGACATGGCCAATGTTGTATCCTTGCAAACCGCTGTCGCGCCGCCGGTTAGCTCTCCCAAACCGGTTGATCTGGCGCAGGTGGCAGCCCGGTCCAACTTTGCCGAGACGGCCTTTTTCTATCCCACTCTGCGCACCGATGCCAATGGGGAAGTGAGCTTTGTCTTCACTGTTCCGGATGCCCTCACCCGCTGGAAATTCCGCGCTTTTGCCCTCAGTTCCGATCTCAGCATCGGGCTCACGGAGACCTCTGCCGTCACGCAGAAACCTCTGATGGTCCAGCCCAATCTGCCCCGCTTTTTCAGAGAAGGAGACCGGATCAGCGTGTCTGCCAAGATCAGCGCTTTGGAAGACAAAGACCTCAAGGGCAAGTGCCAGCTCTTTCTGCTGGATGCCTTTACCGGCAAACCGATCGGGAAGCTGTTCAGCCTCACCAAGGCCCAAAAGAGCTTCAAAGTTGGCAAAGGCCAGAGCACGGTGCTGAGCTGGGAGCTCCGCGTTCCGGAAGGCCTGGGAGCAGTCACCTGCAGGATTGTGGCCAAGAGCGGGACTTTTTCCGATGGGGAAGAAGTGCTGTTGCCCATTCTCTCAAACCGCATGCTGGTCACCGAGTCTTTGCCCCTTCCAGTGAGGGGTAAAACCCAGCGGGACTTCAGGTTCGCCAAGCTGATCGCCAGCTCCGCCTCCCAAAGCATCCGGCACCACCGTCTCACCCTGGAATACACTTCCAACCCCTCCTGGTATGCCGTTCAGGCCTTGCCCTATCTGATGGAATACCCCCACGAATGCAACGAGCAGATCTTCTCGAGGCTCTACGCCAACAGCCTGGCCTCCCATATCGCCAATTCCGATCCGGCCATCAAGAGGGTGTTTGAGAGCTGGGGAGAGACTCCCGCCTCCACAACGCTGCTTTCCAACCTGCGAAAGAACGAGGAACTCAAGGCAGTGATCCTGCAGGAAACTCCCTGGGTGATGGATGCCAAGGACGAAACCATTGCCAGACAGCGGCTTGGCCTGCTCTTTGATCTGAACAACCTAAACGCTCAGTCGGCAACCGCTTTGGCGCAACTGCAAAAGAATCAATCGGGTAGCGGTGCCTGGTCCTGGTTTGCCGGGATGCCGGATTCCTGGTGGGTCACGCAGTACATCGTGGAAGGCTTTGGGCATCTGGACCGCCTGGGCGTGAAATCGGTGCGCAATGACAACGGGCTTTGGACCATGCTGAGCAAGGCTGTGGGCTACATCGACGGCCAGCTCAACGAGAGCTATCAGTGGCTGAAAATCCACGGCCTGCTGGACCAGGACAATCTCGGTTACATGGCTGTCCACTATCTCTACGCCCGCAGTTTCTTCCCCGATCTTCCCATTCCGTCCTACGCTCAGGAAGCGGTTTCATACTATTGGTCTCAGGCCGAAAAGTACTGGCTCCAGCGGGATTTCTACAGCCAGGGCATGCTCTGCCTGGCCCTCTACCGCAAAGACAAACTCCAGACTGCCAACGACATCATCGCTTCCCTGCGGGAACATTCCCTCAGCGATGAGGAGATGGGGATGTGGTGGAAAGCGAACTCCGGATGGTTTTGGTATCAGGCCCCTATCGAACGTCAGGCCATCCTGATCGAGGCTTTCAGCGAAGTGGCCAAGGACACCCTGACTGTGAACGAAATGCGCACCTGGCTGCTGAAAAATAAACAGACCAACAACTGGAAAACCACCAAGGCCACCGCTCAGGCCTGCTATGCTCTTCTGTTGGAAGGAACTGCGTGGCTGGGCTCTTCCCAATTGGCTGAGATAACTGTGGGCGGCGGCAAGCTGGACCCAAGCCCCAAAAATGGCTCTTGGCCCGAGGCTGGTACGGGCTACTTCAAGACCTCCTGGACGGGAAGCGATATCAAACCCGCGATGGGAGAGGTTTCGGTCTCCAATCCCAATCCCGGGCCCAGTTGGGGAGCCCTCTACTGGCAGTACTTTGAGGACCTCGACAAGATCACGCCTGCCGAAACTCCACTCAAGCTGACCAAGCAGCTCTTCATCGAGCGGACCACCGATCACGGCCTCGTGCTGGATCCCATCCGCGACAACAACCGCATCAAAGTGGGCGACAAAGTGGTGGTGCGCATCGAGCTCAGGGTGGATAGAGAGATGGAGTATCTGCACATGAAGGACCTGCGCGCCTCTGGATTTGAGCCCCTCAACGTGCTCTCCAGATATAAATGGCAGGACGGTCTGGGCTATTACGAGGCCACCGGAGACGCCGCCACCAACTTCTTTATCGAAAGGCTGCCCAAGGGCACTTACGTGTTTGAATATGGCATGCGGGCTTTCCAGAAGGGAGACTTCTCAAACGGGATCACCAGCATCCAATGCATGTATGCTCCAGAGTTCACGGCCCACTCTGAGGGGATCAGGATAAAGATCGAGTAGAGGGCTCATCTTTTTACTTGACTTCAAACGGCTTACCGGCTACTGGTGTAAACGGTGATAATGATGAAAGAGCCTGGCCGGACCGCTGTGATCAGACGCCCTTTTGAGCGTCCATGGCTTCAAGCGTGTCTGTTTCTGCTCTTCTCGTTGCTGTTATGGTCCGATCTGTCTGCCTGCGTGATGAGCGCCATGATCTCGTCCCGGCCGTTTAAAAGCTTTCCAAGGAGCGGTTTTCCCTTTGAGTACACCGCTTACAACGACCCCTGGGATTACTTCGGATTCGTGATGGCCAATAGCCAGCCCTATGGAAATTCAGACGGTTACGGCACTGTGGCTTACGAGCGGGGACGCCTCTTCCTCTCTCAGAGTGACCGCTGGTATAAACGCGTCCTGCAGTCCACGGACTTCGGCAACACATACTACACCGGCAGGTATTTGGATAGAGATTACAGCTCCCATTTTGGGGAACTTGACGTGCTGGACAGGGCCATGTACAGCATTTTGAGGACCAACTCACAGAGTCACATCGCGATGATCCATGGCCGCAACGCCAGCGCTCTCAGCTATGGCAATCATCCCTTCGTGTTTGATCTGCGCGACCGCAGCCTGGCCTTTATGCACAACGGCAACTGCTACAGCGCCCGCAACTTCATGATTCAGCGCGTCCGGGAGATCAATCCTGACGAAAACTGGTTCGTCAATCATCCCAGCGACTTCTTTGGTCTCTCAGACCCCTTTCAGTGGGTGGATTCGGAGCTGCTTTTCCACTTCATCATCAATCATATCCGTCTAAACAACGATGATATCCTGGCCGGATTGGGAGCGGCGCTGTGGGAACTGATGCCATGGATCAATTATGAGGGAGCTCCCAGCTTCAATTTCATCATGGGGGATGGAGAGAAGCTCTATGCTTTCAGAAACACTCCTCTTACGGGCCTGAACTCACATTACAAGCTGTCTTACAAAGGGTCGGAAAACAGCTTTTGGGCTATCCGTACCCTCTATCCCCAGCCCGGAGATGCCTCTCTGAACAAGCTGGAACTAGTGGTTTTTGAAGGCGGCAGGACCCCGGTTCACTATCCTGGCCTGGAGGCCTTGAAGCCAGATCCCATCGATCCGGAAGGCGAAATCACTCAGCCTGGAAAAGCCATGGCAGCCTTCTCCCCAGGCCTCAGGCTCTATCCCAATCCCCTCAGGACCAATTCTCCCAGTCTGCGTTTGAGCGTCTGGATCCCAGAGCTGGAGGGTCGCGCTTCAGGTAGCATCAATATCTACAACATGCGGGCCCAGCTTGTTTACAGCCGGACACTTAGCACCACCGACGGCAAAGCGCTGCTGGGTCTGGAACTTCCCAGGTTACCGGTGGGGCTCTATCTTTGCAGCGTCAAAATCGGAGGCCAGGTCAGGATGGCAAAGTTCAGCATCATGGACTAAAGCGGTTTCATACACAGAACAAGCGCACAAACAGCATTTTCTCTTGACACTGAGAGCCTTCTGAAAAACCGTGAAACTATAGGAAATTTATGATTTGACAGGACTGCCCCCAGAGGCTAAGGTCCATAAATAGAGAGGTTTTGGATGTCCTTATTTGACTTTTTTGGCCTCATGGCCAATGACATTGCCATCGATCTTGGCACTGCCAATACGCTGGTTTACAAGAAGAGCTCGGGGATCGTGATCGATGAGCCTTCCGTGGTGGCTGTTTCCACAGACAACAAAAAGATCATCGCCATCGGCCAGCAGGCCAAGGTGATGCTGGGCAAGAACCCTGACGAGGTCAAGGTGATCAAACCTTTGAAAGACGGTGTGATAGCCGATTTTCAAGTGACGGAGCTGATGCTGCGCAACCTCATCCTCAGGGCCCAGAAAAAGCGCTTGTTGGTGCGTCCCAGAGTGATAGTATGCGTGCCTTCCGGGATCACGGAAGTGGAAAAACGCGCGGTGCGGGACAGCGCTCTGCATGCTGGCGCCCGTGAAGTATTCCTGATCTCGGAACCTGTAGCCGCGGCCATCGGAGCTGACCTGCCCATAGAACAGGCCTGTGGAAACATGGTGATGGACATCGGGGGCGGCACCAGCGAGATCGCGGTTATCTCTCTGTCCCACATCGTGGTGCACAACTCCATCCGCGTGGGAGGAGACAAAATGGATACCGACATCATCGGTTATCTGCGCAAGAAAAACAACCTCCACGTGGGCTTGCAAACCGCTGAAAAGATCAAGATGACAGTGGGTTCTGCTTATCCCCTCAAACAGGAGCTCACCATGGATGTCCGGGGCCGGGATATCGTCTCGGGTTATCCTGTCACTATTAAAATCAGTTCCGAAGAAGTGCGCGAAGCTCTTTCGGAGACGGTTTCCACCATGATAGACGCCATCAAGCGTCTCTTTGAACGCACCGCTCCTGAACTCTCTGCCGATATAGCCGAACGCGGTATCTTCCTCACCGGGGGTGGAGCGCTTTTAAAAGGCCTGGACGAGAAAATCTGCAAGACTGTCGATTTGCCTGTGCATGTGGTTCCGGACCCGCTGGAATGCGTGGTCAAGGGTGCCGGTAAGGTTTTGGACGATGTGGACCGCTATCGCGAAGTGCTGATCAAGCGCATCGAGGACTAGATCCCGATTTCGGGAGAAATTGTGCTTCCTGATTGCTGTATACTCCACCTGGCAGTATGGCTGTGAGAGATTCGGCATGATCAAAAGGTATCTGGTCCCGCTGGTATTACTCCTGGTCTCGCTGATAATGTTGATCGGCACTGAGGAGGCCAGGACTGCCAGAGCGGATTTGCTGGGCAGGACTGTATTCTATCCTTTTGCCCGTTCCATTAGCGCCATCCAGGCCAACGGTGAGCTAAAAAAGGAACTGGCCGGACTCAGAGTACAGCTGGCGGACCAGACCCTCAGGAATCTAGCTCTGGAAAACGAGCTGAAGATGTTCAGCTCTGGCACCGCGGTAGCCTTCGATACTGGCCTGGTGGATTTCGAGATCGCCGAGGTGATAGGTTACTCTGGCCAGTTTCAGCAACGTAACCTCATAGTCAACAAGGGACTGCGCAGTGGTCTGAGACCGGAAAGCCCTGTGGTTTCAGCTTCAGGGATCGTGGGCAAAGTGATCAACGCGGCAGATACATATTGTGTGGTGCTGCCATTTTCAAACCCCCAGTTTCAAATCCCCGTCATGGATCGCAACACCAGTGTCCAGGGCATTCTGCAGGCCGACCTGAGGGGTGTGATCAGCATGAACATGATCAAGCTGGGCTCACAGATCAGCGTGGGCGATACGATCGTGACCTCCAATCTTTCCAGATTGTTTCCCAAAGGATATCCGGTGGGTTCAGTGAGCCGGATCAAGGAATCCAGCGACAACTTGTTTATCAGCGCGGAGCTCAATCCCTTTACTCAGGTGGAAAACCTGGAACACGTGTTTATCTTAAGAAAGCAAATGGGGACGCTAGCCACTCCTCAGGGACAGGGAGCCCGGCAACAGTGATCTGGAAATTCTTGTGGACCTACCTCACCGGGATTTTCTTTCTCTATGTCCAGCTGCTGGTTATGCCAGCTTTTGAACTGGCGGGGACTATTCCAAATATCCTGGTGCCCTGGATGATCTGGCTGATCTGGAGCCGCCCCAGAGACATGGCTTTAGGAGTGGGATTCATAGTGGGGGCGATGTATGACGTCACCCAGCCTTCCCTGTTTGGGCTGTCACCGCTTACTTTTCTGCTGTTGGGAATGGCGCTGTCTGAGTTTCGCAAGCCTTTTGAGGCTGAGAGCAAGGTGGCCAGGATGCTCACCCTCTTGCTGGCAAACCTGATCTATCATCTGGTAATGTGGCTGGTATTGGGTGTTGGGCATGGATTTACGGCCCAACTCGCAACTCTGAACCTGATCGCTTTCGCCTACAACCTGGTCATCAGTTTTGTGGTGTTTTGGTCTCTGCAACTGCTCTCAAGGATGAGGGTGGTGATTGTAAGTGAATAAAAGCATTCCCACGCTGGTCTCCAGGATCGCGCTGGGGGTGTTGTTTCTGTTCTTGCTTGGCGCGTTATTCAGACTGCAGGTGATCAAGGGCGATGAATATCGCCGCATCGCGGAAAGCAACTTCGTCCGTATCAGACGCGTATCCGCCACCCGGGGAGAGATTTACGACAGCAAGTATCGCCCCGTCGCGATCAACATACCTTCCCACAACCTCTATCTGATCAGCGGCAAAATCACCAATATCAAGGCCCTCGGGCTGTTTTTAAACGTCTATTTCGGCATCAATCAGGAGGAGCTGCACGATCTGGTATTCCAGCAACGCTTTAAGACCTACGAAGAGATCCTGCTGGTGGACAATATCCCCTATGAGACCGTGCTGGCCTTGTCCGAAAGGATGAATTACTATCCCGAACTGGTGTTCCGCAACGGCACCACCCGTCAATATCTGTATCCCAATCATTTTTCTGGCTACGTGGGTCGCATCAATGAAGCGGAATTCAAACGCTACCGGGATGAGGACTATTCTCTGAACGGCTATATCGGCAAGAACGGCTTGGAAAAATACTACGAGGTGTTGCTTCGCGGCACGGATGGCAGAGAAATCCTGCAGGTTGACGCACGCGGAAAAAGCCTGGACCTTTTCAGGGTAGACGGTTCCCGCGATCCTCTGAACGGCCTGAGTCTGGTGCTCAGTATCGATAACGATCTGCAGCAATTTGCCAGTGACAATTTCCCAGTCGGGGCCCGCGGGGCAATAGTAGTATCGGATATCAAGACGGGCGGCATTCTCGCCTATGTCAGTAAACCCGATTACGATCCCAATGTCTTCATGCAGAAGATCAGTCCGGAGCTGTGGTCTCAGCTCAACCGTCCGGAAAAACCTCTTTTGGACAGGGTTTGCCAGAGCGCTTATCCTCCTGGATCGGTGTTTAAACCGGTGACAGCTTCGGAAGGTCTGGAAACGGGTATCATAAACCGGAACACGCTGTTAGCATCATGCACGGGCGGCCTCAAGATCGGTAACCGCTTCTATAAATGCTGGTCCAGCGGAGGCCATGGAAGGACGAGCATTGTGGACGCTCTAAAGGTTTCCTGCGATGTGTTTTTCTATGACCTGATCAGCCGCATCAAACTCGATGATGCCTGGCGGCATGCCAAGGCTTGCGGAGTGGTGGACCGCACGGGGATCGATCTGCCCAGCGAAAGAAACGGCCTTTATCCCAACACCCAGTGGTATCAGAAACGCTTGGGCCGCAGCACCGGCTTGCAAGGCTACAAAGCCAACCTCTCTATCGGCCAGGGAGAGGTGCTCACTACTCCACTGCAGATCAATACTTTATACGCCGCTATTGCCAGAGACGGCTATTGGATCCAACCGCACCTATTGGTAAAAACACTGGGAAAAGGCAGGCTGGACAGAGAACAGGTGCAGCCTATTGTAAAACGACGTCTGCCTTGGTCTGCCAACACTGTAAAGTGCATCCAGGATGGCCTTTGGGCGGTTTGCAACGCTCCCGGCGGTACGGGCAGGGCTTTGAATGTGGCAGGAGCTACGGCATACGGTAAAACAGGATCGGCCGAAAACGCCCTAGGCAAAGTAACTCACGCGTGGTTCTGCGGTTATATCGTCACGGACAAGCCCGAGATCGTGGTTACCGTCTTTCTGGAAAATGCTGGTGGGGGAGGCGCTGTGGCTGGTCCTATCTGCAACCGGATCATGAATTATTACGTGGGCAACCTGGAAAGCTTCAAGAAACCCGCTCCCGTCCCTGCGCAGTTCCGTAGCCTGGCACCAGTGGACAGAGAGGAAGTCACAGAACCTGAAACGCCCGCTGCCACGGAATCTCCAGCCCCAGAACCAGGACAACACATGGAAACTCAGAGCGAAGACTAATGTTCAATCGCAAGAAATTTGACTGGAATCTCGCGGTTCTCTTGCTGATCTTGATCTGTATGGGTTGCGTGGCTATCTTCACCGCCAGCACCACCACCATCGGACAACACAGCAGCACCGAAAACCACTGGTGGAAGCAGATTATCTTTGCGGGGATAGCTATCGGGGCGATTCTTTTGCTGCTCAAACTACCCATGCCGATTTTCGACATCGTGGTCCTACCCCTCTTTCTTGCCAATCTGCTCGCTCTGGTGCTGGTCTTGTTCACCCCGGCCGTGAATGGTTCGCACCGCTGGTTCAGCTTTTTGGGCCTCAATTATCAACCCTCGGAGAGTGCCAAACTGTTTACCATCCTGATGGTGGCGAGAATCATCAGCAAAGACCACCTCAACAAGCTCAAACAAGTGCTCTATGGAGTGGGACTGGTTTTGGTGCCGATGCTACTGATCATCATCGAGCCGGATTTCGGTACGACTCTGGTGTTTATGTTTGCGTTGCTGTCCATGCTGGTAGCGGCTGAGGTACCTCTGTTTTACATCCTTTTGATGGTCTCACCGGTGGTGAGCATCATGTCGTCCCTCAGTTGGGTGGCGGTAGTGATCTGGCTGGCCTTGCTGGTTTTTCTGCTGCTCAGGGTGAGGCTATCCTGGGTGGCGATCACCATCGCGGGTATCGTCAACGTGTTCATAGCGTTGATTATGCCGGTGTTCTGGAATGGTCTCAAAGATTACCAGCAAAACCGCATCCTCACGTTTATGGATCCCATGCGTGACCCTCTGGGGGCGGGTTATCAGATCATCCAGTCCAAGATCGCCGTAGGAAGCGGCGCGATCATTGGAAAGGGCTGGCTGCAGGGCACCCAGAAAAACATGAACTTTTTGCCGGAGCATCACACCGATTTTATCTTCTCTGTGATCGGTGAAGAGTTTGGCTTTGTGGGCAGCACCTTGCTGTTATTTGTGTTTACCTTGTTTTTCCTGCGCTTGATCAACGCTATGGGCGAGATCAAAGTCAAAGAAAGAAAGATTGCCAGCGCTGGAATACTGGCTTATCTTATGTTTCAGACCTTCATCAATATCGGCATGAATATTGGTGTGGTCCCTGCCACGGGAATTCCATTGCCGTTTATCAGCTACGGTGGATCCAATCTGCTGATCAACGCCCTGGCCGTGGGGGTCGTGTTAAAATATCTAAATGAACGGGGATTTATGAAATGACGAAGTACTTGCTGGCCCTTATGGCCCTCCTGATGTTGATTTTGAGCTCATGTTTCGTGAGCAGCAGCCTCTCCTACACTGAATCGCAGACCCAAAACGTGCCCAACCTGGTCTTTAATCCCGGTTTCAATCCATATTCACTCGATCCCCGCACCGCTCTCAAAGGCTGGGCAGTGGATTACGATCCACCCAACAGCCCGGATGGCAAGGTCTTAATCGATACCGAAGTAGCTCTTGAGGGCAAGACTTCCTTGCGGGTGGACGCGTCTGAAAACGCGGTTATCCTGATCTCCGAGCCCTTCAAGGTGATCCGCTACGGCGGCTACTATATCCGGGCAGGCATTAGAGGCACTTCTAAAGACATGCCGGAGATCACCCTTAGATTCATCACTTTCAAAGAAAATGGCAAAATCTACAACAGCTTCAAACAAAAGATCTTACCTAATGAGGCCTGGAACAAGGTCTCGATCAGCGCGGGCTTCATCCGTCCGGGTGTGAACGCGGGCCGGGTGGCGATCATGATCCCACAATTCAAGGACGGATCGATCTGGATCGATGACGTCGGCTGCTGGAAGGTGCACCACTTCCGGATCGATTGATGAGAATCACCCTCCAGAGGGTAAAATATGCCCGGGTGAGCGTGGAGGGCAGCGTGGTGGGCTCCATTCCGCAAGGCTTGCTGGTCTTCGTGGGTTTTGGACGCGAAGACGACTCCTCCGTGCTGGATGTGGCCATTCGTAAAATATTGGAGCTGAGGGTATTCCATGATCAGGCCGGCAAGCTCAACCTCTCCCTGCTCGATATCGGTGGCTCTATCCTGGCGATCTCCCAATTCACTTTATACGCCAATTGCAGCCGCGGCCGCAGACCGGATTTTACCCAGGCGGCCCCTCCCTCGCTGGCCAGAGAGCTGTATGAGAGTTTTGTGGCCAAGCTCAGGGGGACGGGCGTCCCTGTTCAGACGGGGATCTTTGCCGCGGACATGCAAGTCGAGCTGCTCAATGACGGCCCGGTGACCATCAATCTGGAAATATCTCCCCAAGCCACTCCGGCACCATAATTCCACCCCTTTTCCAAGGCTCTGGGTGGGGTTGAACCAAATCTTTGTGCTTGTCACCCCGTTCAGATTGTTACCTCCTGATGCTTGCCTGGTCACCTGCCGTAGAGATACCGTGCGCTCTCCCGGGTTTTTCGCCGGAGAGCGCACGGTATCTCTACGGCGGATGAATGGGCAGGGATCAGTCAGGCAGGTTGGGTGTCTGATCCAAACACATAGTCGCTCAGGCCGTTGGGATTGCTGAGGATGGCTGTGAGCTCCTGGAGATTGCTGCAGAAAGTCTGGCCGATATTGGGATCGAACTGGATCTCGAGTTGTCTTTCGATTTCTTTGGCGGCCTGCTCGTAATCGAGTTGGGGACGATAGGGCCTTTTACTGGTCATGGCGTCAAAGGCGTCCGTAATAGCTACTATCTTGGCCAGAGGATGGATCTCAGGACCTACCATACCAAAGGGGTAACCCGTTCCGTTATACCATTCATGGTGTTGCAGGATCACCATGCCTACTTCCTTGGGCAGTCCAATCGGCTCAATAATGCGGGCTCCGATGAGGGGATGATGGCGCACCAGCTCATACTCAGCGTCCGAAAGGCTGGTGGCTTTGTCCAGCACGGTTTTATAGACTCCGATCTTGCCCAGATCGTGGAGCAGCGATCCCAGCCGCAGGATTCTGAGCTCTTCTTCACTTAGACCCATGGACTTGCCCAGCACCATGCTGAGTGCCGTCACTCTTTCGGAATGTCCTTTGGTATAAACATCCTTGGCTTCGATGGCGTTTACCATGGCCCGCAGGGTGTTGATATAATGGCTTTCCAGCTTGAGGTTCGCTTCGTGCAGCTGGCGGGTGCGTTCCACCACCATGAGTTCCAGTTCTGTCTGATACTTCAGGTTTTGAGTCAGGAGCAGATATTTTTCCCTGGCTTGTTTGACGCTCACCAGCAGTTCGGTGATGGGAAAGGGCTTGCGCAGGAAATCAAACACGCCGGCTTTGATGGCTGAACGCATGTAGGCGTTATCGGGATACCCGGTGATCAGGATCACCTGGATGCTGGAATTGTATAGCTTGATATGATCTATCAGGTCGATTCCGCTCATGCCTGGCATGTGGATATCGGAGATCACCACCTCCACCTGATTGTCCATAAGCCAGGCCAGTCCTTCTTTCGGATCGCTGAGCGCGACTACTTGGTATTCCCCAGATTCACTGAGCTGCTCACGGATCAGTTCCAGCAAGTGAGGATCGTCATCGATAACAAGTACAGAGGCTTGGCTGTCAAAATTCATATCTCATCCATAAGATCAAACAGGGAGGGGTCTTGCTCATCCGGAGCGCTGTCCCCACTGGGTTCCAGACACTCAGGACCACTGGCCCTGGAGCTGTTTACCAGTTTGCTCACCGGGTAAATATCCAAAGCTTGCTGAGAGGCCTCCAGGATCAGCTTGTTCATCTGAGCGGGGTCCTGGTTTTTATGGTCAAGCCAGTCCAGAGCTTGTTCACTGTTAAACATCACTGGCATACGATGATGCAGAGATTGCATGTGGGCATTGGCATCCATAGTGATGATGGCCAGAGAGGGCAGATACGATCCATCCGGGCCGTTCCAGGCATCGCAAAGGCCTGCCATCAAGAGAGGGTCACCGCTCACGGCTTGGATAAAAAAAGGCTGCCGGTCCGTCTTGCGCCATTCATAGAATCCCGTAGCCGGGATCAGACAGCGCCGCCTTTGCAGGCCACCCCGAAAGCTGGCTTTTTCCATCAGGCTTTCAGACCGGGCGTTGATCAGCTCAAACTTTGGCAGTTCTCTGGACCAGGAGGGGATCAAACCCCAGCGAAAGAACCCCAGATACCTGCCGGAATCCTGGCTCACGAAAGCGCCAACCGTCTGCGTGGGAGCCACATTGAAATTGGCATGCAGCTGTTCACTCTTGTGATCGAGACGCAGTTCCCGCTCCAGCTTCTGCAACTGATCATGTTTGATCACTTGCGCAAATCTTCCGCACATGTGTATCTCCTTTACTGTTGACAGAAATACGGGCGGCGGATGAAATGCAATATATTTTTTGCGGGTTTATGCCCCGAGGAGTGGAAATTGAGCAACAAGTTTGATATCGATGCCGTAATGACCGCGCTGGCAAAGCACTTTGTGGAAGTCAAAACACCCGTGGTAGATCTTATCCAGATTCAAACCAAAGACCCGTTTAAGGTTTTGGTGGCTACCATCCTCAGCGCCAGGACCAAGGATGAAACCACATCCAGAGCGGCAACCGCGCTGTTCGCGGTAGTAGAGAAGCATCACGACCTGAACAAACTGGGATTGGAAGAGCTGGACCGCCTCATCTGGCAGGTGGGCTTTCACCGTGAAAAAAGCAAACACCTGAAGCAGCTTCCGGGAGTGCTGGATGATCTCTTTGATGGCAAAGTACCTTCCGAAATCGATGATCTGCTTAAGCTTCCGGGAGTGGGACGCAAGACCGCCAATCTGGTGAGGGCTGTGGCTTTTGGACTGCCGGCCATCTGTGTGGATATCCATGTTCACCGCATCAGCAACCGCTGGGGCTACATCTCCACCCAGTCGCCTTTGGAAAGTGAGATGGCCCTGCGTGCCAAATTGCCAGACCGGTACTGGTTGCAGTACAACTCCCATGTGGTGGCTTTTGGACAGAATCTCTGCACGCCCCGCAAGCCCAAATGTTCCAGCTGTCCTGTCTATGAATACTGTGCCAAGATAGGGGTGTAGGGTCAACCCCCCTTTTTTGACCACCGGTTGCCTGAGCGCTGCTTTTCCTTGAAGCCAGGTATCTTTACTCTGTTGCTCGATTGCTGCAGGTTTTTAGTCAGCAATGTCGCCAGCGTCCTTATCACTGGATGATGGCTATTTTACCCCGCGAAATCTCTCCATCCATCTCCACCACATAGAAATAGATCCCAGATGATACCAAGCGGCCATGGTCATTTCTGAGGTCCCAGCGCCAGATATTGTTGTTGAGCACTGCCTGGAAGGGTCCCAGCCCGGAGCTGTAGACCAAATCTCCTGAGCTGGTGTAAACCGATATCCTGCCGCTCTTCTCAAAGGGGAAGTTGTGGATTGACACCCACTTGTGCTCAGAGCCTTTTACGGGGTTTGGATATACTTTCAGCTTCTTGAGGTCGTTAACGTCGCTGAGCTTGATCCTGGCCACTCTGTTCTGGGGAGAAATCGTGTTGCCAGCCAGGTCCTGAATGTTTTCGATAAAGACCTGGTAGGCCTGATTGCTGTATTTGAGGGGCGTGAGGAAGCTCAGGACCACGCTGTCGTTTTGATGCTGGACCGAGCTGATCCGGTTTTCCTGATCGTTTGCGGGAGCATGTAACCTATAGTTGCCCAGATAGCTGGGATCAGGAGCTGCTCCGATCGGTTCGCTGAAGAGGATTCTGACGGAGCTGTTACCCTGGATTACTTCGGCCGAGACCACTTGGGGGGCCTCGGTATCCGGAGCGAAGGGGAATTGCAGAAGGTTCTGAGACACGGCTACACCGGTTGTTCCAGTGATCTGATGCAGAGTGAGGCTAAACAGACCATCGATCTCGGGTAAAGCTTGCCTGAATCTTAGCAACACTCCTGTCTGGCTGGCGATGCTGTTGATGGTGATGGGGTTACCCATTCCGTGATCCAACTCGTACAGGCCTGGATTTAGAGATGTGGGGGCTAGTATTTGATCATAGATCAACTTAATTTCAGAGGCTGAGACCATCTGCATTTCAACCAGTTCGGGAGCCTTCATGGGAGTCACGGTATGCCACTGTCCGGGCATGCTTTCGGATGGATTGTAGGCAGGGTCAACTCCTGTGACGGCATACAGATAGCTTTGACCCTCGGTCAGGCCGCCATCCAGATAAAGGGTCTGGGTGAGGTTGTCAAACATCTCAGTTTCACCGGCTTCATTTTTACGGTAGAGGCGATAATAGGACGCTCCGCTGTCGATCCATGATATCCTGGCAGAGCTGGAACCGATTGGTACGGTGTGCAGATTAGCTGGTGTAGGAGGGCCAGTGTAGGGATCTTCAGAGGTCCACTGCGCGAATTGGGTGGAATCTCCCACCGCGTAATTGGTGGTAAAATAGGGACGGTTGTTGGCATCCTTCCAGGCCATGATCTGATAGCTGCGCATGCTGTTTCCCTGGAAGACCGGCTGGAATTTGCCATCCTGATATTTGACGATGTAGAGGTTGGGCGAGATGCCCAGAATGATCTCGTCCTTGGCGTCGTTGTCCAGATCAAAGGACTGGATGGCGTTTTGAGACATCACGTTGTTGAACAACAGAGAGCCCATGCTGCTGTATTGGTCATTGGCGACGTTCTTGAAGCCTTCAAAATACCAGAAGTTCATATCGGGATTGAGGATATCGGTGTAGTAGCCTCCGATAAAGAAATCCTGTTTACCGTTGCCGTCATAGTCACCGCTGGTGACGGTGTAGGTGTTTCCGACGGGCATGCGGTGATGCCACACCATGGCATCCATGTTGTCGTTCATGATTTCAAAGATCATGATGTCGCCATCGGTATCCGCGGTCAGGATGTCCGGATAGTTGTCATCATCCAGTCTTTCGACAATGATGGTGGGCACGAAGGTGTTGCGAACGTTGGTGGGAGTAATGTTTCTAAGGGTGTTTTTGGCGGTGATGGTAGCTCCCGTGCCGCGTTTATAGGCCTGCACCACTTGTTCAGCAGGCAGGTTTTTTACCAGGAGGAGATCACTTCTGTTATCACCGCTGTAGTCGGCAATCACTCCACCCGAGATCGAAGCTTCTTCCCAGATCACCAGGTTGGGGTATTGGTGGGTCTCCTGAGTCTCTTCCAGGAAGCAGGTATCTCCTTTAATGTATAGCAGTTCCTGCCCCTGGGTATTGGTGTTGCCTGTGTCTAGCAGCCAGAAGCTATCCATAAAGTCATGCTTGGGGACATGACCACCCGCTTCAGGCTGGTAAACACTCACATTGCCATAACCGCTGTTGGGCAGGTCCATAGCCACATATTCCATCGCTCCGTCACCGTTAAAATCGAAGGTGCGGGGCAAGGGTACTCTGGCTTTGCCAATGATTGTGGGGAGGTAGCCGTGGTTGGGGATGATATCATAGCTGATGTTGAGCACATCTTCGTAATCACCATATAAAGCGCTGAGATTGCAGACGTTGGTGGCCTTGATCTGGATGTCTATATTGCCCTCAGGCAGGGTGCGGGGCAAAGCCCAAATCTGGATGCTGTCAGCCATGGTTCCATAGCGGTAGCTCACACTGCCATCCGAGGCAGTGATTCTCAGCTCGGTGCGCACTTTTTCATTGAAGGCAGCCGTCAGATAATATCTCAGGTCCTGTCCGTCATAACGGCTATGGCCCTGCAGGGATTCAGTTCTCAACAGGGGTGGACTGCTGTCATATTGGACAGAGACATAGCTGTTGTACTTCTTGCCACTGCGGTCTTCATACTGCACCCTGATCAGATAATTCCGCTCCGGTAGCAGCTCCGGAACGTAAAAACTGGCAAGTACTCCACCTGAAACCGGTTGAGTCTTGTAACTGGGCATATTGGTATGAGTTTCCACGTCCAGCCAGTCCAGGATCGTAGCGGGAACATCCTTGATGGCAAACATGACGCTGTATCTGAAAAAGTCTTCGGCCTGAATGGTGCCGATGATATCAAAGCTGCCGTTTACGCCTTGTTGCTCGATGGGACTGGTGATGCTCACCAGCGGAGGTGAGATGCTTTCCAGCAGCTTGCGGACGTTGAGCAGTCCGTGGCCGTAATACATATCAAAGCCAGGGGTCCCAAGGTCATCGGTGGAAGTCAGCAAGCGCGTTCTCACTTCATCCGGACTGAGGCCTGGCTGCAGAGACAGTAGCAAAGCCACTGCTCCTGCCACAAAGGGCGCGGACATCGAAGTGCCGTTCTGCTCAAAATACTGCTCTCCGGCAGTGAGCTTGTAGGTGCTCAGGACCGCTTCGCCAGGTGCTACGAGATCCAGATCGGGACCAAAACTGGAGAACCCGGCCAGATTTCGGTTTCGGTTCACTGCCCCTACCGATAGAGTGGTGCTGAGTTTGGCGGGATAACTGAGGTTGGGGGTGGGATTGTTGCCTGCCGAGGCCACCAATACCACTCCCCGGTCGTAGGCATATTGACAGGCGTCTCCGATGATGGGGGAGTAATTTGGATCGCCCCAGCTCATGTTGATCACCTGACAGCCCATATCTACAGCGTAGATCAAAGCCGCGGCTGCGTCGTCATCCTGCAGATAACCTTCCGCCTGGGTGGTCCTGAAACCCGCCCGGATGGGAAGGATCTTCACATTCCATGCCACTCCGGCCACGCCAATCCCGTTGTTTCCCACGGCGCCGATAATTCCGGCAACGTGGGTGCCATGAAAGTTCTCGTCTTCGGGGTCGTTATCCTGGCCCACATAGTCTCCGATTCCCACATCAAACATCTCGGGAGCATCTGAAAAGTCCCAGCCGCACCAGTCATCGATATAACCGTTGCCGTCGTCATCGATGCCATTATCAGGGATCTCATGAAGATTGACATAGATATTGGCAGCCAGGTCAGGGTGATCTATCAATACCCCGGAATCCACTACCCCCACGAGGACGAGTTCGCTGCCGGTGGTGAAATTCCAGGCCTGGGGAGTGGATGTAATATAGTGAAACTGCTCTGGATAGCGGGGGTCGTTTGGCTCTATTTGCATCTTGCTCAGATAGTTGGGCTGAACGTATGCTATCCCCGGGAAGCTGAGATTGCCGCTTCGGAGGTTCTGCCAGTCTGGTGCGGTTGTGAGGTCAACCAGGAAATAACGGTCGCCCGGCATGCCTGTAACGGGTCTCAGGCTAAAAGCTCCCAGGCTATTCAGATAGCTGTCAAAATCACTGAGTCCGGTCCGGCCCGACCTGATTTCCAGCAAGGGCTGCGCGGTCTTGAAGATCAGCTGATTGGGGGTATAATCCACAGCGTTCAAGCCCAGTAAGGCTCCCAACAGGATCAGGATGATGAAATATCTGCTCATCGGATACCTCAGAAGTTCCAGGACAGCCCAAAGCTGTGCACATCGTCCAAAGCCGAGTTAAAGTCTGCCCAGCCATAGTTGATATCCAGCTTTCCTACTTTGACGCCCAAGCCGGCGCTGAGGCCTTCCGCGTCGTAATTGAGCTTGTATGCTCCCCGCAAAGCGATGCGGTCCAAAACCGTCAACTGCGTGCTGACCACGCCTTTCAAATGAGCGTCAACCGCTTTTATGGCGCTGAGTTCCACTATCAGAGAGCCCTGCTCGATCTGCCACTGTTTGCTGAGATCGGCTTCCAGTGAGACCGGCATGCGGGTGGGGACTTCATTCATTTTGGAAGAATCGCCCACGTTTCTGACCGATACAGACAGAAGGCTGTTTGGGAAGGGCGGCAGGATAGTAGCACCTAGGTCCACGTTGATTCCATAGCTGGAGGCGGTGCTGAGCTTTTGATACACTACCCCGCCATTCATTCCCACATAGGTGGAAGGTCCCAACCGCCAGGCATAGTTGGCCATCAGGCTTACATCGCTGGGATGGTAATAGCCGATCAGGGTCCCGGTCTCGTCTCTGCTTTCCAGCTCCCCGTAGTCGAGGTTACGGAGCGCTACGCCAAAGTGGCTCAGCCGGTCTGAATAGCCATAGTAGAGCTGGTTGAATGTGGTGTCGTCCAGCCAGGGAGAATGAGAAGCACCCAGGCTGCGATGGCTGTTTACAGTTCCCACGGCAGGTTGTCGGATAAAAGCCGCCCGGTCCATGGTGGCATGGATTCCTCTGCCTCCCAGGGCCATGGAAACGGGATCGCTGCTGATATTGAGAAACTGAAACCCGTAGGTCCCGGCTTCAGGATGCAAATCCGCTCCCAGCAGCGTGGCGCTCAGAAGCAAAAAGGTCAGGATGTATCTATTCATGTTCATTTGATATCTCCGTGTTAATTCTCGACGGCAAACTTGAGCCGCTTGGTTTCTTTACCAGCTTTTACCACAGTTATATAAACTCCGCTGGCCAGATTCTCTACCGGGATTCGGATCGCTTCCCTGTTTCTGAGGTAGGCCCTGGCGATACTTTTCTGTTCAAAAATCACGTTGCCGCCGATGTCGAAAATCTGCACTTCCAGAGGGGTGTCGCGATTGGTCATGACATTTAGCGTCAATTGATCGGCATAGATGGATTTGAGAGGATTGGGGAAGATGTACAGCTCGTTCGGCACAAAGAGGGAAGCGCTCTCAAACGAGTTTGGCAGCGCGTCCGGATCGATGCTGGCGCTACGCTTGAGATTGCCAAACTCGCAGTGCCAGATATTGTTAAAGTCGTTGGGGAGAGGTCCTGGAATGGCTTTGCGGAAGATGCTGCCATTATCAGCAGCGCTCCAGATATAGCGATTTCCATCTGAAGCCAGGGATACAAGTGGCAGGTTGCGGCTCCGCTCCGCGAAGGAATCCGGAAAGCCAGTCAGCAGCTGAAAGCTTGCGCTCCAAGCCTTGATCTGGTTGTTGGCGAAATTGCCCAGAAGCTCTGGTTTACCATCCATATCGATATCCAAAGCCAGGGCCCCGGCACTGAAACCGCCCTCTTCAGAACTAAGCCCCTCCAGGTTTTCGGGGCTCATGCGCTGGCCAGAGTAATCCAGCACGATCACGCCATTCTCAGTACCTAAAATGATATCCAGGCTTCCATTTACATCCAAATCCGCCAAAGTAAGAGGGGCCGTGCAGACAGAATCGTGACTAAACACAAAGACCGGCAGACCCTGAGAATCGCTGCCAAACACATAGACGGCTTTGGCGGTCTGGATTAGGAGCTCGCCATTCACACTGCCTTTGATGAGTGGAGCTTTGAAAATGCCCACGATGGTGGAATCTGCGGGGATTGACAGGCTTAGCGAAGAGCTGGACCCAGTGGCTGGGTCGTAAGTCCATAGCTTATAATACAATCCCGACTCGGCAGCCAGGAAGTTGAGCTGGTTTCGAAACCACACCAGATTTGACGCGATGGGCTCGTCAATGCTCAGTCCCAAGGTGGTGGATGTGGTGCCCTTGTCATAACGTCGCAGTTCAGCTCCGCCATCCACATTCAGAGGCAGCATTAGCTGGTTGCCGATATCCACAGGATGGCTGGCCCAGCTTGCTCCACTCTGCGTGAACACGTACTGACCCCCCGTGGAGTTCATTCTATACAGCCTGGCCAGCGGGCCAAGCTCCATGGGCAGATAGAGATGATCTTCATCCCACACATAGGGTTGGGTAACTGGCATGCGGCGCTGAGGGAAACCAGGCATCATTTGCTCATCATCCCATGCGTATAGCTCTCCATCCGGCATCGCGTAGAAGACTTCATCTTCCTGATCGCCGTCCAGATCCAGGATAGCGGCATTGATGGGATTGGGGCCCACGTAATCTGAGCTCAGACGCCAGGAAAAGCGCACCGAGAAGCTCATCTGATTGCCGTTAGGGCCAATATCGTAGACCTCGAGAGGGATCCCGCCATAATAGCTCTCAGCGGTGGGAAGGCTCATCAAACCTTGATAGGTGGGATTGCCAAAGTATTCGTTGTTGTCCTGCCGGAACGCGTCAAACGGACTACCCCATTTGTAAGGATCGTAGATGGCCGTATCGAGATGTTGGATGCCGTCGGCTTCTTCCAGATCGACTCCCTTGTGACGGGAATCGGCATTGATGCGGTTGCGGTCAAAATTGGTGGTGAAGTTTTCAGCTATAACGGCCTCATCGATATGCCAGATCAGCAGTCCGGAACCGTCTTGCAGCATCATCTGTCCCGAGGGTACAGGGCCTCCCAATCCCGGTAAAAAGAAGTCCCACTCGCTGCCGATGTATCTGTTTTCCATGAAGTTAAAGAAGGGAAGCAGCGGGTAGTTCTCGTAATAATCCTGCTCGCCCTCAGGCAGGAGCTTGAAGGTGTAGCTGGGAGTATTGGAATAGGGGTCCAGACTGGCGTCGGGATTCTGCTGCCGGTTTTCGATCAGGAAATACTCCGTGGCCGAAATGGGCAGCTTGTAGAGCCGGTTCCTACCCGTCGCGTGGTCCAGAAAATAATCCACCATCAGTCCAGTGGCATCACCCGATACCGAGATCGGCGTCTCCCAACCCAAAAACATTCTGCTCCAAGCGCTTAGCTGAGCGGGAACATAGCCGCTGGCGTTCCAGACCCCCGTTCCCATCAAGCCCCAATTGCCGATTCCCTGAGAGGTGCCATTGCTGGAATCGTTGTCAAAGAGGGTGGGCAGCCCGATGATGTGGGCAAACTGGTGAGTCAGAACTCCATAGATGCTAAAGAGATAAGCTTCCGCGTCCTGTTGCCCTTCCGCTGGGAAGTAATCCTGAAACTCATGCTCAGGAACGATCACGATGTTGATCAGATTAGCCCCGTCATCAGTTGAGAGGCCGGGATAACTATCGTTGTTTGGCGCGAATGCCGCTTGTAAAGTCTTGCGGGTCAGAAAGGTGCTCCAGATCAGATCAGTCCTGATCCCGTTAATGTCAGATTCCTGTCCGGCCCCGGCATGAAAGATAATCAATCCGCCATGCTGGTTGAAATCCACCTCATCATCCACCGCGTCCACCAAATCCCTGGCCAGTTCAGCGATTCTGGCATCGATCTTTTCGGATGTGTCTCCTCCGTAATAGGCCATCGGATGTGGCAACGTGATCACCTCAGGATGGAGAGTGTAACTCAGCTCATACTGATAATGGGAGGCATCCGCAAAGAAATCGGACAGATGCAGCATCCAGCGGTTAAAAAAGACGTCATCGTGCGCCAGTTGATCAGGATATGCGGGTTGGGACACAAAACCGACGTCGGAAAACTGCACTCTCAGCACCAGGATATTGTTTGGCAGCACGCGCTGGGCCTTCAGCAGACTGCCGTCTTGAGAGAGCGGCGCTTCTATCCTGACGGGTTCCCAGGACGAAGGAACATGAGTAGACATCGGATGCGGCGGCACCAATGCCAGCAGCGTGGAAGCCACGCAAATCATAAGGCTCAGGACCAGATACGGCTTGATTGGCAACATGCCACAATCCCCCTTGGGACTTTATTGATGAAGAACACAAACAAGGGATGCAATCAAGTCATCCACGCCGAATGGAAACGAGCGCCAGCTTGCTCGATGCCATGGCGCTGTCAATAAAAAACTCGTTCGCTCCGGAATAAAGACCCGGGGCGAACGAGTTCGCGGATTCTGTTAACACAGCTTATTTGATAGTCTTACAGGGTCTTGCCAGCCAGAAAATCAGCCTCGTTGCACTTGCAAACCTTCACAAAATCATAGCGGGGTGACCAACCGGCCTGGCCTTTTTTGTTGCCGACCACTTTCACTTTCTTGATCTCGGTGTTGCAAACGGGGCACATCACTTTACCTTCGTTCGAGGTTTCGTGAGCCAGCTTGGCGGAAAAACTTTTTACCTTTCCCATTATTTCCTCTTCGCGCCTCTCAGCGCTTTTCTTTAATTAATTAGTTGGCCCGCTCGACGTATTCGCCACTGCGGGTATCGATCTTGACTTTCTCGCCCGATTCCACAAAGAAGGGGACGGTGATGCGCAAACCGGTCTCGGTGTAGGCTGTTTTGCCACTACCGGAAGCGGTGTTGCCTTTGACGTTGGGCTCGCATTCAGCGATGGTCTGGATCACGGTAAGCGGCAGTTCCACGCCCAGGATTTCTCCATCGGGAGCGCGCATGACCATCACTTCCATATTGTCCATCATCAGCTTTTCGCGTTCACCGATCACAGCCTCGTCCACATGGATCTGCTCGTAGGTCTCCAGGTCCATCAAGATAAAGAAAGTACCGTCTTTGTAGAGGTACTCCATCTTGTTGCGTTCGATGCGCACTTCGTTGAAAGTATCGCTGTCGCGGAAAGTGTTCTCAAGGACGCGGCCGGTGCGCACGTTTTTCAGCTTGGTACGCATAAAGGCCGGGCCTTTGCCTGGCTTGACGTGCAGGAATTCCACCACTTCAAAGAGACCGTCTTTGAACTCGATGATCATTCCATTTCTTATATCTGCCATGGAAGCCATAAGTATTAACCTCAAAGTTTTAGACTGAATAAACCACGCTTTTCAAGCAGGGATTTTTGGCAAGGGAAATTTTGGGGGGAGAGAGCTGCGCTGTGAGAGCAACGTCGCGAGAAGAGCGTTGATTCTTGCCTGTTTGTTGCCGTAGAGATGCCGGGCGCCCTCCGCCGAAAATCGCGGGAGAGGGCACGGTATCTCCAGAGCGGGTGATAGGGCAAGGATAAGCGGATGGGTGGAGATTATTGATATCTAAATGCTATGCATGCGCTTAGGCCCTTACCCGTATAGCTGCGGCAAAGGCAAGGCAAAAGCGACCCAGCTCGGACTTTGTTGGGTTTGGGTTGGAGATGCTAAACGCGAGTTATAGGTAATCAGTTAAGGGCCAATACAATGGCATGGATCAAACTGACGCGGGGGTCACTTGGAGTGCAAAGCCACTAAATGGATTATGCGTTTATCTCTATGCCTGACGGGGCTTTGGACTTACGTACAGGACACGGAGGTGCGATTCTCACTTCGGTGTGCTGGTTGAAGTCCAAGCGGCCCGCAAACTCACTGCCATGTATAGCTTTATCCTGTCCGCTTGAACTCCAACGGGGAAAAATCCCACGGGCCTTGCTGTTCTATGGCTTATGAGCAGCCAGGTTCAGCGGATCAGGATTTTGGCCAGCTTCACTTCCAGATCGCCGTTTTTGAGGGACTTTTTCCACCAGGCCCTGAGGCGAAGCTGAGATGCCAGGTCCGCTGAACCGCAGAGGATATAGGCTTCCGAGGATGGACAGCGCTGTTTGAGCCAATCGCCCAGATCGTTGTATATCTTTGCCACAGAAGCGCTTTCTTCGAGGCGAACCCCATAGGGTGGATTGGTGATCACACACCGCCCCGCCTGGGATGGAAGCTCCTGGAAGCGTGATTTGACCAGTTTTACGCCTCTGCCGTAGGGCAGTCTGTCCAGAGAAGCTCTCGCCACCGCCAGGGCCGTTGCACTGACGTCAGAACCGCTGATCAATCCATCCGGTAGCTCACGCATGGCTTGATTGGCTTGGGCGCGCAGCTCTTTCCAGAGCTTGGGGTCGTGGTCTGGGAAACGCTCGATGTATTTGTTTTCCCTCAAGATAGCTGCTGGGATTCTGCACCAGCTCATCAGAGCTTCGCATAACAGCGTTCCAGAACCGCACATGGGGTCTGAAAGTGGGTTCCGGCCGTCCCAACCGCTGAGCTTAACTATCGACGCGGCAAGTGTTTCCTGCAGAGGAGCGTCAGATGGGCCTGAGCGATATCCCCGCTTGTGCATGCTGCCGCTGAGGTCCATGGCGAGGGTGGCATAGTTGTCCTTGATGTGGAGGTTGAAGTTGATGTCCGGATTCGTGGTCCTAAAGTCCGGTCTTCTGCCAGATTGGGCGCGAAATTGATCGCAAATGGCGTCCTTGACCAGTTGTCCCGCATAGAGAGAATGTTTGATCTTGCTGCCAGAGAGGTTGACATCGATGCCAAAGCTGGAATCCACCTCAAACAGCGAGGTCCAGTCGAGGAGGGACGCGCTCTGGCGAGCCAGATATTTTTCGCTGTGACAGGCAAAACTGACCAGTGGGGCCAGCACTCTCTGGCACAGCCGGGATGTATAGATAATCCGGTAAAGAGTTTCCAGATTGCAGCTCACAAAAAATCCCCGGGGAACTTCCGTGTGGATATTGGCCCCCAGATCGAGCAGCTCTGCTCTGGCCAGGCGCTCCAGCGAACCCGCCACCTGGATGAAATAGCGGCCGGTCCTTTGATACTCGTAGCCTGATTTATCAGGTTTTGACTGTAGCACTGACGGGGGCCGGAGGATTGAGATGCTGTTGCAATTGTGCTTTAATGAGGTCACGCTGACGGGTGAAATCCTTGAGTTGGATCACGGTAAGCTGTTCGGAGGCAACCATTTTGAGATTGGTGGGGTTGATCCACTGGCCGCCTTTCATCAAGCCGAAATGCAGATGGGGGCCCGTGGATTTTCCGGTGCTGCCCACTCTGCCGATCACCTGACCTTTATTGACGCTTTGACCTCTGCGCACGGCGATAGAAGAAAGATGGGCATATTGGCTGGTCAGGCCACTGGGGTGTTTGATCCTCACCTGGTTTCCCCAACCGCCCGCGTAATGGGCTTCCGTGACGGTGCCATTGGCCACAGCCATCACCGGTGTGCCATAAGAAGCCTTGTAATCGACCCCCTGATGCATGGCCCAATGGCCATAAACGGGATCAATGCGACGTCCAAACTTGGATCTCACGTGGATGGATCCCAGGGGATAACCCACTCCGCCTCCACTGGTGGATCTCACGATCTTTCCGTCTGGTCCGTAGAGGCCCGTGAGTACAGACTTGGGATTGGGATCTTCATAGCGAAAGAGCTCGTGCTTGCCGGTTTTTTTGCCATGGTAGGCAGCATAGAGTACCTTCCCGCCAGGAATGAGCTTCCCCTCAAAGTAGCGCAGCTGGGCCAGGATCTGAAACTCGTCCTCGGTTTTGGCGTCGCGGCGGAAATTGATCTTGGCTTCCAAGGCGTTGATGATCTGCTGGGCGTCCTGGTTGGGCAGTCCCAATCTGTCCAAAGATGCGCTGAGCGTACCTTCCAGCTTTCCAGCCAGCAGCTTGATCTCTTCCTGTACGGGCAGCTTTTCTTCATTATAGACGAGGCTATCGCCCTGCACGATGAACTGATGACGAATGGTGGGCTCCTGGACGAAGGTCATCGCTTCGATCTTATCCTTTGAGGGAGAGAGTTTTAATTTGAGAGTGTCGCCTGGCTGGATCGTGGAGACGTCGATAAAATCGCTAAACTGGTAGGTGACGGTGGCGATCTCCCTCAAGGGGATCTGATGCTTTTCCATGATCCCAAACAGGCTGCCACCGTCCGGAACGATTTCCACGATCCAGGGATCGGTCTTGAGGCTGTCCTGTCCGGTGCTGATATGATGGGTCTTAGCTCTGTGAGGCCGATCCGGATCGAAAACGCTGTAAACTGAGAAGCCCAGTAGCACAAACAGCACGAGGCCCAACAAGATATTTCTGCCAGGGTTCATGATTTCTCCATGGGGTTTGATTCTGTCAGCTCAGCCGGATGATAATGGATGTGGACACTGCGAAGGGAGCTGTCGAAGTTGTTCAGGAGCGCGGCTTCCACGCTGTGGGCGATTTTATGGCCCTCCTCAACGGCGATCCGACCATTCACACCGATGGTCATATTGATCGTGAAGTAAGGTCCAAAGCGGTGCACGCCAAGCTCTTCAATGCGGCGCACACCTTCCACCCGCAAAGCCAGAGAACGGACGAGTTTACCAAATTCGGGGTCTGGGACGCTGTCCATCAGCTCTCCCGAGGAATCCATGATGATCCCGATTCCAGTCTTGATGATGTAGATGGCCACGATTGCACCGGCCGCCGGGTCCATCCAGAAATATCCCAACTGGCCCAAAACCACGCCAATGATCACCGCAAGGGATGCCATGATATCGTTCAGGTGATCGTTTGCCAGGGCGCGGATGGTGGGATTGTTGATCCTTCTGCTGGTCCTGCGCGTGAAGTGGTAAAGGTAGAGCTTCAAAGCCAGGGTCCCGATGGCTATCCAGAGGGCCAGTATGGAAGCGGAACGCCCTACGGTGTATCCACTTAGCAGGTCAAAGACCTTGTTGATGCTGTCCCACAAGATAGCGATCCCGGTGGTGAGGATAAAGGCGCCCACCACGATGGCGGAGATGGTCTCCAACTGACGATGTCCGTAAGGGTGTTCGGCGTCGGCAGGTTTGCGGGCCTGGTGCATAAATATCTTTACGGCAACGTAATAGACCACGTCGGAAGACGAGTTGATGCCGTCTGCCAGCAAAGCTGACGAGTGACCCAGGATTCCGACAAGCGTTTTGGCAAAGGAGAGCAGGATGTTTGCCCCCAGTCCCAGGTTTACCGTGGTGGTCGTAAGTTTATCTCTTTCAAGCATGTGTCAATTCCATAATGTCTATCAGGTCCAGCTGGGGGAAACTGGTCCTGAGCCGTGACCTGAAGCGCGCGGCGTCTTCACTGGCGAGGCCCACTCCCTCGGAGTTGATGGCAAAGCCTTTGAGCCTGAAGGGAATAAGTGTCGTTAGCTCAACCCGCTCAGCCAGCCTCTGCAGAGACGATATATCCAGCTTCAGGCAATCGGGATGACGCAGGACGAGGGTGTAAGGTCTTTTGGGCAGCAGGCTTAACAGCGCGTCCAGACTGCTGTTGGTGACGGCCCCGGGGATATAAAGTCGGCTGGAACTGAGGTTGTTTCTGAGCATTTTATCCAGTACAGATTCTTTGCCGGATAGGGTTTGCAGGCTGGTGCTCTGCCAGGTACGCCCATCACTCGTGAGCAGTTCGTCGCTGCCCAGCAGCAGCTTATACTCGTCCGGACCGGTGTCGAAAACCGGCAACGCGGCCAACCGCAACAAGCGTTTCAGTTCCGTCTCCAGCTTAGCCGGATTTCCATATGAAGCGCCTAATACCAGGACTACGGCATCTACATCCGGGCTGAGGGCGATGGATTTACGGTCCAAAGAACCATCCACCAGGATTTTTCCGGCTCCCAGAGCAAGCATTTTCCGGCTGAGCTCAATCTGGTCCACTACTGAAGCGGGACCGGTGATCATGGTATCCAGTCTGTAGAGGCTGCGGGCTATCCACAAAGGGCGTTGGGGGTTTGATAACGATGCCTGAATTTCCACCTCTCCACCCAGGGAGTCCAGGGCCATGGCATCACAGCAAAAAAGTGTGTTGGCAGGGAGTTTTACGGCAGGTTTGGCGGTGTTGAACACGCTATCCCGCTCCTCACCATCGATGCCGGTGGAAAAAACTCCGAAGCGGATCTTGGATTCAAAAACGTCCCCGTATGCGTTTTTATCACTACAGGCCCTCAGCAAATGGTTCAAAAGAGAAGTCTTGCCGGCGTTTTTGCAGATTCCGACGATGGCGATCACTCTCACGCCATCGTCGGAAATCCAGGCAAAGCCCATAGGCGTTACGCGTTACGCGTTACGCGTTACGCGATACCCGCGGCTCAAGCGTTGAATCATCTCTCATGGTCCTATATCTCATTGTGAAACGTGACCCGTGACGCGTTACGCGTTACGAGATTATTGTTTACGCCGCAGATTCCGTCTGGTGTCGGCCGGTCCGATGGAGACTTTCTTGCCTCGCAGCAGACTCATGACGCCATCACTGGAGCGGCGTTCTTCAGGGCAGAGTTCGCGGTAGTTATCATCTTTTTGAGCTTCGTATCCAGGCTCGGTGTAGGAAGTTATAAAGCCTTCATAATTTCGCAGGATCACCCGGCCCGGCATCTGGGATATGATGTAATTTGGCATCACGGGGATCTTGCCACCACCACCTGGAGCGTCCACCACATAGGTGGGAATGCAGAGCCCGGAGGTGTGGCCGCGCAGGGATTCCATGATTTCGATGCCTTTTGCGATGGGGGTCCGGAAATGAGCGATGCCCTCTGAAAGGTCGCATTGATAGATATAGTAAGGACGCACGCGATTGCGGACCAGCTTGTGCAGCAGTTGTTTCATCACGTCCACGTGGTCGTTGACGCCTTTCAGCAACACGCTCTGGTTGCCCATCACCACTCCGGTTTCGGCAAGGCGGGCCAGGGCTTTCACGTTATCTTCCGCCAGCTCGTTGGGATGGTTGAAGTGAGTGTTGAGCCACACAAACTTATACTTGCGCAGCACGCCCAGGAGGCTGTCTGTGATCCTTTGAGGCAGCACGACGGGCAGGCGGGTACCGATGCGGACAATATCCACATGGTCGATCTCAGCCAGCTTGCCCAGCACTTCATCGAGACGTTCATCTCCCAAAGTGAGGGGATCCCCACCGCTGAGGATCACATCGCGAACTTCTTTATGCTCTTTGATATACTGGATGGCCTTGTCAACGTTTTCACGCGGCATGGGGGCATCATGTTCACCGGCTTTCCTGCGGCGGGTGCAATGACGGCAATACATGGCACACTGATCGGTGAGCAGCAGCAGCACCCGGTCCGGATAGCGATGTGTCATTCCAGGCACCGGAGCATCGGCATCCTCATGCAGAGGATCGGCCATATCCACATGGCTGATATTGCCTTCCGCGATTCTGGGGATGGCCTGCAGGCGCACCGGATCATTGGGATTAGAGGGATCGATCAGCGAAAGATAGTAGGGAGTGATGGCCATGCGGAATGAGAAAACGGAACTGTCGGCAACGGCTTTTTCATCCGGCAGCAGCTTGATATATTTGCTCAGGGTGTCAAAATCCGTGATGCGGTTGCGGAGCTGCCAGTGCCAGTCCTGCCACTGCGCATCGGTGGCAATGCTGCGAATAGGTATGGTGAGCTCCCGCTCGCCAGAAATCTTCGCGGGGTTCATAAATCCTCCCTCAATCGGTATAACGTTCTTTAAAGAGTTTCATCAGCACAGGGTTGCGACGTAGCAGGTCGATAGAAATCATGGCGTGATGGTGGGCATAGCCGTTTCCCAGGATCATATCCACATCCGCGCCAATCCCTTCCGCACCCAAAGCTGCTTTGGTGAAAGAGGTGGCCATCGAAAAATAATAGACGATGCCGCGATCTTTGCAAGCCATGATGGTGGGCAGCTCGGTATCTTCCACATTCACCACGTTGATCACCACATCGGCCATCTTGCCATCGGTGAGCTTTGAGACTTCTTTCTGGATGGTGATGGCATCAGTGGCGCTGGCAATGATCACTTCATGGCAACCGGTTTCCAGACAGGTGGGGACGTAGCTCTGATTGCGCACCACGCCGATCACTTTGCCGGATATTCCAGCCCGTTCTCTGGCCACGGCGTTGCAGAGGATACCGCTTTTACCATTGGCTCCAATGATCACAACCGTGTCACCTGGTTTCACCAGCCTTTCCACCTGAGCGGGAGCTCCTGCCACATCCAGAACCGAGAGGGCCAGATTTTCGTCCATGTCGTCCGGCAGCTTGGCATAAATGCCGCTGCTAAACAGGATGGCCTGACCTTCGATCTCCACCTGATCTTTATCGAGCAGCACTTGTTTGATCTTGTTGATCTTGAGGGGGGTGAGGGAAAGCGACACCAGGCTGGCGATTTTATCGCCTACTTTGATCTTGTCTTTCATTTCAAACTTGTCGCCAATCGCGGCCACCCGGCCAATCAACATTCCACCGGAACCGGTGTCTTCATTTTTGTGTTTGCCGGTGCGGGTGGTGAGGTCAATAGCATGCTCCGCGAAGGCCTTTTCAATGTCAGTGTGACCCTGCGCGACCAGTTTATTTTTGATCTGATGAAAAGACGCGCTGTCCACGTTGAGACGAATCACGTCGATGAGCAGCTCGTTATCCCAAATCTCGCTCATGTCGTTGTTCAAAATTCTGGCCGGTTGGGGCAATACACCCTGCGGCTCAATTACGCGATGTGTTCCATAACGGCATCCGCCTGTCTTCATTGGTATCTCCAGTTCTGCTTTATTTTATAGTTGATTACACTCATAAAGATTAGTTCTGCCATGATTTTGGAGGCTCTGCTTTTGTCAATGCTTTTACGGGGAGGAACTCAGTCCCGGCATGCAAAAACTGTCCCATGCCTTATCTTGGGTTTGCTCGCCTGCATCACTTTCTATTGACGAAATCGCCCCTCCAATATTGTGGGGCTCTAAATCACCCCATTCCAAAGGAATAAAATGCGGAAAATCAAGAATATAGCCATTATCGCCCATGTGGATCATGGCAAAACCACCCTGGTGGACGCGATGTTGCGTCAGGCCGGGGTGTTTAGAGACAATGAACGCCTGGTGGAGCGGGTTATGGACTCCAACGACATCGAAAAAGAGCGCGGAATCACGATCTTTTCAAAGTGCGCGGCCCTGGAGTACAAAGGCTACAAGATCAATCTGGTGGATACCCCGGGTCATTCAGATTTTGGCGGGGAAGTGCAGCGCATCATGAAGATGGTGGATTCAGTACTATTGTTGGTGGACGCCTTTGAGGGCCCCATGCCCCAAACCAAGTATGTGCTCAAAAACGCTCTGGACCTGGGCTTGCAGCCGATCGTGGTGATCAATAAAATAGATAGGCCCAATGCCCGGGCTTACGATGTGTTGGACATGATCTTCGAGCTCTTTCTGGAGCTCAACGCCACGCATGAACAGCTTGATTTTGCCGTGATTTATGCTTCCGGCAAAGACGGATACGCGGTGGAGGATCCCAACGACCAACCCCTCAATATCTTCCCGCTACTGGATATGATCATCAAGGAAGTGCCGGACACCGCTGGTGATAAAAAACAGCCATTCCAGATGCTGACCTCGGCCATCGAATATGACAATTATCTGGGCAAACTGGGCACTGGAAAGATCCACAACGGCACCGTCAAAACCGGTCAGGAAGTGATGTTGATCAAACGCGACGGCAGCATTATCCCCTACAAGGTCAACGCTCTATTCGTATATGAAGGAACCAACAAAAAGGAAGTCAAACTTGCCTATGCTGGAGATATCATCACAATCGCCGGACTGGAACAGATAGACATTGGCGAGACCATCGCCCATGAAGACAATCTCGTCCCCCTGCCCAGCATCAACATCGACGAACCCACCATTGCCATCGAGTTTATCATCAACGATTCCCCCTTCCTGGGCAGAAGCGGTAAGTGGGTGAGTTCCAACAAGATCTGGGAACGCCTTCAGAAAGAACTGCAGACCAACGTCTCATTGATTGCGGAAAAGACAGAGTCCAGCGACACCTTCATCGTGAAAGGCAGGGGTGAGCTGCAACTCTCTATCCTGATGGAAAATATGCGGCGGGAAGGCTATGAGTTTCAGGTCTCCAAGCCTCAGGTGCTCTTTAAAGAGAAGGATGGCAAGATCACCGAACCGATCGAACTGGCCATGATCGATGTTTCCGAGGAGTTTGTGGGCACCGTGATCGATATGATGGGTGGCCGTAGGGGTGAATTGATCCACATGACACCTCCCACCGACGGTTATTCCCGTCTGGAATTCAAGGTCCCCTCCAGAGGGCTGATCGGTTGCCGCAACGAGTTTCTCACCCAGACCCGCGGTACCGGCATCATGAACCAATTCTTCCTGGAATACGACTTTTACAAAGGCGACATCAACGGTGCCAACCATGGGTCCCTGGTCTCGATGGAGACAGGGATCGCGCTGGGCTATTCGCTCAACAACTTTCAGGCGCGCGGCACCTTTTTTATCAACCCCAACACCGAAGTATATGGTGGCATGGTGGTTGGCCAGCACAGCAAGGAAAAAGATCTGGTGATCAACGTCTGCCGTGGCAAAAAACTCACCAACAACCGCGCCGCCGGCAAAGACGACGCCATCAAACTGATCCCACCCCGCATTTTCAGCCTGGAACAGGCCATCGAATATATCGGCGAGGATGAGCTGCTGGAGATCACGCCGGACAGCATCAGAATGCGCAAAAAGATCCTGGACCACACGGAGCGCAAACGCAGCGAGATAGCTGATTAACAGTTAGTTAGCGAGTATTTCGCTGGGGAGTCACAATGCTTTCGCAGACGCGGTTTGTAACCGCGTGGCTGTAAGCTGTGATTTCTTTGGCATCGTTGATAGCTGGGAGATATGCGACAGAATGCCGCATCTACGACAGCATGATTTTTTCCCTGATCCATCCGCATCCAGCCATATCCTTGCCCAGTCACATGCCGTGCAGTTGCGGTGCGGCCTCCGGCGATTTTCGGGGGAGAGCGCACGGTATCTCTACGGTATATGACTGGGCAGGGACTTGGGGGTTACATTTATGCGTTATGGCAGCGTAAATCTTGGCATAAAGAACCTCATGATAATCAGGCAAACCCACATGTAGAGCAGAACACCCGATTATGCTCAAGCGGCAAACCTACAATGGGGATATCGGTCAAGCAGCATCGGTGTGCTGCTCTACGATAGGATCCCGATCAAGCAGCATGTGCCGCCCTTACAAGCTCCATTTCCTTTGTTACAAATATCTTCCCCCCCCCAAAACAACCCCCTCTGTATCTCTCCTCTGTTTCCTTCGTAACTCTGTAGTGAAAAAATAAAATTCTCTGTATCTCAATAGTTAAATGTATAGCCCTTGGAAAAGCGCCACTACTTGATCCATCCCTGATCCCCGTAAATCTGCCATTTGCCACTATCATAGAAGAAATAGGACAGGTCTCCGTTGTCAACGGGCTCGGAAGAGAGAACGCTCTCAGTGGAAGAGGCGAAAAGCATGGAGAAATGGGCTACGGCATAATCGCCATTAACTTCCACGGATGTGACGTTGGTCTCGAGGAGGGGAAAGCGGGCCAGGCGGTCCAGCCATAACTGACGTAGCTGCAGACTATACATACCTTCATGCCTGAACTCCGGATGCACCAATTCCATGATGGCATCGATATCTCCCCAGTTGTAGGCTTGGGTCACGTCATAGATGAGATCGCGGATTTCCTGCTCCGCGCCGATCTGGGGATCACTGATACCGCAGGATGAGTTTAACATGCTGAGGAACAGCAGGATCGGGATCAGGTATCGCAAACTGGCTTTTCCAGAAATGCCAGGCACTCGATATGCCAGGTCTGGGGAAACATATCAAAGGGCTGCAGTCTGGAAAGACGGTAGCCGCCTTCGTTTACGAGGATTTTAAGGTCTCTTGCCAGGGTGATGGGTGAACAGCTCAGGTAGATGATCTTGCTGGCATTTGAAGCGATGATGGCATCCAGGGCCGGTCTCAGAACTCCCGAGCGGGGTGGGTCCAACACGATATTGAGGGGCGCCACATTGATGGCGGGGTCTTCCAACAGGGTGGGGAGAGCGTCTTCACAACGGGCACAGACAAAGCCGATGTTTTCCACTCCGTTACGGGAGGCATTGTGTTCCCCATCGGTCACGGCTGCTTGATTGGATTCCACGCAGATAGTCTGGCGGGTTTTATCGGCCAGAGAGATTCCAATGCTGCCGCAGCCACTGAAGGCGTCGATGAGCGTGCAGCCAGGCTCCAGTTGCTTTCGGATCCTGGCAATGATGAGCTCCGTGACGGGGGTGTTGACCTGCCAAAAGCTGCGATACTGCACCCTGAACTGCTTTCCGGCCAGAGTATCGCTCAGATATGGTTTGCCCCAAAGCGGCTTTTCCTCATCACCCAGGATCACGTTGCCGCGTTCGCGGTTGATGTTTTGGACGATGCCCACCAAAGCGGGGAATTCTTCCGTGAGCTTCTTGATCAGCAGATTGCTGAAAGGCAGTTTGGAACCTCGGGTCACCAGGATCAGCAACAACTGGCTTTCATCCTGATTGATCCGGATGCCGATATGACGCAGGTGACCGTTGTGGGATTTTTCGTTATAGGCCGTCACACCAGCCTGCTGGCAGATTTGGGCCACCCTTAGGGCCAGAGTGTCAAAGATGGGAGGATGGATGCGACAGCTGTGATGAGGCACCACCTTGTGAGAATTGCGCTCAAAGATGCCAAAGATGAGACCTTCACTGGTGGATGTGACCGGCATAAACACTTTGTTGCGGTAGTGAACTTCCTGGGGTGAGGGAATCAAAGCTTTGGGAACGGCCTCAAACCCGGAACCGGAAAAGAGCTCCGTCAGCAGGTCCAGCTTGTAGCGGAGCTGGGAAGCATAGCTGAGGTCTTGCCAATCGCAACCTCCACAGGCCGCTTCAGGCCCAAAAGATGTGCACAGCCCGTCCCGCGGTATTTCAGCTCTGAGGCGGTAATGCCGCACTCTGGCAAAGGCCATGTCTTTACGTTCGCGGATGATTTCAGCGTCGATCTCGTCCCCCGGATGGGCATAGGGCACAAAGATAGCTTTGCCATCCGCGAACCCCAGTCCATAACCGCCCAGGGCGTGTTTTTCGATCCTGAGACCAGATATGATCTTCACAGCAGCTTCTGCAGGCGTTCAATCCTGGCTTCGATGGAGGGATGCGTGGAAAAGAGGGAGACTTTGCGCTTATTGTCGATCATGGCCATATCCGCGGCGGTAGCTTTGCTGCTCACGGGCTGGCGGTTGCCACTGATCCCCTTCAGAGCATCTATCATGGCACCGGGACTCACCAGTTTGGCTGCTCCAGCGTCGGCGCGGAATTCACGCTGCCGGGAAAAGTAGCTGATGGGGATATAGGCCAGCAGCATCAGCACATTTTGCAACACGATGACCACCAGCATATAGCCAAAATAACCCAGACCGCCTCTGCCACGGTTGTCACGTAGTGCCATATCCAGCGCGAAAGCCAGAACGCGGGCCAGAAACATCACGAAGGTATTCACGAGCCCCATCATGAGGCTCATCGTCACCATGTCCCCTTCGATCACATGGGTCATCTCATGACCCGCCACGGCGGCAATCTCGTCTTCACTGAGGGAAGCCAGCAGGCCGCTGGAGAAAGCGATCAGGGCTTTGTTTTTACTGGCCCCGGTGGCAAAAGCATTGGGAGCGTCGGAGGGGAAAACTCCCACTTCCGGCATTCTGATCTTGTGATATTCTGCCATTCTGGCCAGGGTGTCCACCACAAAACGCAGTTTTCCACTCGCGGAGGCAGGATCGACCAGCTGGACCTTGTAGGCCATCTTGACCATGAATTTGCTCATCAACAGCGAGATCAGCGAGCCGCCAAAGCCAAACACGGCACACATGATCAAGAGCCCCCAAAGCTGGTCCATCGGGACATTGATGAAACTCATGACCACGCTCAGCATGGTCATCACCAATAGATTGGTGAGCAGGAAGATGCCTAACCTCTTGAATCCTTTCATCAGTTTAAGCTCCTTACTTCAACATTAGCATCTTACGCGTGCTGCTGTATTTACCGCTCAGCATGCGGAAGAAATATATCCCGCTGCCCAGTTCGCGTCCGGAGTCGTCCTTGCCGTTCCATTCGATGCTGTGTTCGCCAGCCGCTTTGGTTTCATTGAGCAAGGTCCTCACTATCTGGCCTCTGGAGTTGTAGATATCAACGCGGGCCTGGCCGGCATCCTTCAGACTGAAAGAGATCGTGGTGCTGGGGTTGAAAGGATTGGGCCAGTTGCCTTTAAGCTGAGTGACGCTGGCCGGGGTGGAAGGATCGTCGGTGGAAGTGATTATATGGACATACTCGCTGGTGGGCTCACTTTCATAGGGGCCATAAACTGCCGTGGCGTAATAGGTGCTGGTCCCATTCGGCATCGTCGTATCCGTGAAGGTGACTTGCAGATCGGCAGGCAGGACCTGGATCGCTACGCTGTTTCTGTAGAGTTTGTAGCCTGTCAGTCCTACTGGAAGAGTGACGTTGTTGACCGCTTCAAACCCAATCTCAAAGCTCACGCTGTGGGGATCGTTGACCGTGGCGTTGAAGAGCAGGGGAGGCATCTCGTCGTTGATCTGGAAATCTGCCATACTCCTGGCTGTGAAGTAGTTGCCATCGGTGCGGGCATTGGGGATACCGGTCATGTTGAGCACCCAGGGCTGAATATGGATACCGATGTAGTCAACGTCATAGAAAGTGCTGCGAAAGTTGGCAGTCTGGGTAGCGGTCACGTTGGTGAAGGGATAGACGGTGCCGTTGGCGTAGTTGCTCTCAGGATCGCTGAATATCACGTTGCCGATGGTGACCAGGCGGGATTCGTATGTATCGAAGGAATTGATGAATTGATCAATAGTGATGAGGATCGGCTGGATGGGATTTTCCGTGCTCACCGCCTGTCCAAAATCCTGCGCGGGAACGAGCTGCAGCATGCCTCCAAACTCGGTGAGGGTGCCCACCACGTTGCCGATTTCGTCCCCGACCTGATAATTGGTGGTGATCACGCCATTCAAGTCGTCGATCAGGATGCCGGCCTGGTCATCCTGCACAAACTTCTGATTGCGGAAGCTCTGCTTAAAGCTAAGCAGCACCTCATTCTGGACCCGGTAGAGACCGTTGAGGGGAGCGCTTCTCAGCGCACTGAGGTTGGATACCGTGACGGGGAAACTGTATGTGGCGGTGGTGATTCCCGAAGAGGGAGAGCCTGGCAACACCGCTATGGCTTTTAGGGTGGTGGTGGCAGCAATGGTAATGGGGCTCGCGTATAGCGTGGAAGCGGCTGTGGGAGCACTGCCATCCAAGGTGTAATGGATCGAGGCCCCGGTAGTGGCGCTGACCATGGAGACCGAAACCGGATTCAGAAAGACTCCTCCGTTGGGATCGAACACCGGAGCTGCCACTGTTCCGGCCGGATCGATGAAATCGGCCAAAGAGCGGGGTGTGAAGTAATTGCCATCGGTACGCGAATTTGGTATCCCCACAATGTCTTTGGGGCTTGTGGGGATGGGGGTGTTGATATAGTCCACATCATAAAAAGAGCTGCGGATATTATAATCGGTATCCTGATCGTAGCAGGCATAGACAGTGCCGTTGGCAAAGTTGCCGGTGGGGTCCACAAACTCAACTCCCATCACCTTTACCACTCTGGATTCGTAAGTGTCGAAAGCGTTTACCATCTGGTCAAAGTTGACCACGACTGGCACGATGGGATTGTTGGTGGAGGAAGCGGCCGGAGTGTTTGAGGTAGGCACAAACTGCAGCATGCCGCCATATTCGCTGATCTTTCCTGTGATGCCTGTGATGCCGTCTCCCACGTTATAGACCGTGCTGATCACGCCATTGAGGTCGTCCACCAGGATTCCCGCTCCAGCGTCTTGCAAGAATTTCTGGTTTCTGAAGATCTGCTTGAAGCTCAGGATCACTTCTCCGCTCACATGGTAGATGGTGGTTCCGTCTGCTGGAGAAGATCTGAGAGCGCTGAGGTTGGGCACCGTGACCGGGAAGCTGTAAACCGCTGTGGCCACATAGGATGGGTCCATCCCTGGGGCTATTGCAATGGCCTTCAAAGTAGTGGCGGTGGAGATGTTGAGGGGAGCGGTATAGGGAGTGGAGGCCACGCTGGGAGTGCTGCCATCGCTGGTGTAGAAAATGCTGGCCCCGGCTGTGGCGCATGTGATTGTCACCGTAACGGGAGCGGTATAAGCTCCTCCGGTAGGATCGAAAACTGGTGTGGCGGTGTTGTTTCCACCCCCGGGAGTGAAGGTGTGGGTTCCCAGATCAGTGATGAAATCTATGGCCTGCACGATCCACTGACTGTCATCGGCATTGGTGCCGGCCGCGACGCTCCAGTCTGTAACTCCAGAGGTAACAGTGGGTTTGCGGACCAAAGTGTGGTTCAGAGTGGCATCCGCTACTCCGGCAACCGGCCAGGCCGTGCCCGGATCGTTTTGGTAGATGCCAAAGATGTCGATCAGCGTATCACCCTGAAACAGTCCCAAAGCATCGTCACCGTTGAAATAAGTAACGGTGGACGTGGCGTCGGACACACCCAAAATGGCAGCATTGGCACTTGCATTGGCGATCACATACACATCGTTGTGGGCCAGAGTGCCTGTCATGGCATGGATATTGGTGGTGCTCCACGTATTTCCGTTGGAAGCCAGCTTGACCGTATAGCTGCTGAGGTCAACGGTTTGGCCGGTGCCGTTGAAGATCTCGATGGCCTTGTTGTTGGAAGAACCTTCCACATATTCCGAGAAGAAGAGGCCCTGGGCAAACTGAGCGCTGAGAGCTCCGCTTGCCAAAAGCATCAGGACGGGCAGGATCAGGCGAGTCAGCTTTGTCATGATAAACTCCTAAAGTATCTGATTTTAAACTATTTAATCCGAAACCACAGAGATTCCGGGCACAAAATTCCAGTTTGTAGGCATTTTAACGGAGGCCCAATTTCAGGCAAGAAAAATCTTACGGTGCAATTCAACCCAGAGAAAAAGCAGAGGTTCTAGAAAATGGAGAATTGAAAATTGAGTATGGAACATGAAATTGAACGCAGAACAAGGGAAAAAAGGGATTTTGGGGATTTGTTTCATGTCGAACACAGATAACCGGATGACATGATTTACACGATCAATTCTCAATTCTCAATTCTAAACTAATCCCGCCCTTTTTTCCCTTTTTCTGCGTTCCATTCTCAATTAATCTTGACCTCAGGCCGCCGCGCAGTTTTTTGGTCACCTGTTGGTATTATTATAAAGAAATACAGATCAAGCACAGGAGTTTCTGATGAAGCGTTTTCTCATTCTGCTGGCCCTCACGGGTTCCCTCTTGTGGGCCCAGACGCCAGATCCCAAGGCCATTATCGGCAAGATAGACGACAAGGTTTACACTTATGCCGAATATGAAACAATCCTCAGCGACTACTTCAAGCATTTCAACCCCACCCACAAGAAGCTCAGCGTGGAAGAGCAGGCCAGGCTCAACGACCAGTGCTGGGAAGAACTGATTGGCCGTTATGTGTATGACCAGGCCATCAAAGCCGGCAAGATAAAGCTCACAAACGCTCAGGTGCTGGCTGAGGCCAAAAAGAATCCTCCCGCGGCCGTAAAACAGATCAAAGACTTGCAGACTAAGGGCAAATTTGACAAACAGAAGTATCTGGATGCCCTAAATCATGCCCCGGAATTTAAAAAAGCCGTGATCGCGGAAGTCCGTGCCCTCTATCAATACACCAAACTTCTGGATACTATCAAGGCCGAAGTAGATATCTCGGCGGATAGCGTCAAAGCGAAGTGGTTCAAAGACAACGATACCGTCGATGCCCGCATCATCTATTTTGATTACCACCGTCTGACTGAAGTGGTAGCCTCAGACGATGAGGCCCGCCGTTATTATGAAGAGCGCAAAGACGAGTTTAAAAAGGAAGACGGACGCAGCCTGCGGTATGTGAAATTCAGCAAGACCCCCTCCGCGGCAGATTCTCTGGCGGCGCGCCAGGAAGCTGACCGACTCTATGAAGAGCTGTTGGCAGGCCGCGATTTTGCGAGGGCCGCCCAGGAGCTTTCCCAAGATCCCGGTTCTGGCCAGAATGGCGGTTCACTGGGCTGGTTTGGCCGGGGCAGAATGGTCAAACCTTTTGAGGAAACGGCCTTTTCCACCCCGATAGGCGTCATCTCCAGACCGGTGCTTTCCAACTTTGGCTGGCACATCATCAAGGTCACAGGTCGCCGCGAGGGCCAAAATGGGGAGGAAGTGGAAGCCAGCCACATCCTGTTGAGTGTGAACGCGAGTGAGAAAACCTTGCAGGACTATAAGATCAACAGCGCCAGGCTGCATGCCGAAGCCCAACAGCGTGGCCTGGAAAAAGCAGCCAACGAGCTGGGTTTTGAACTTACCGTCACACCGGCGTTTTTTGCCAAAGAGGGCTTCATTCCAGGCATCGGGCGTGAAGCAAAGCTGATCACTTTCGCTTATGAAAACCCTCCCAACACCCTCTCTGATATCTATTACGCCTCTTCAGGGGACGCTTATGTGATCGAAACGGCAGAGCAGTTCCCCGTCTGGTATCCCGATTTTGAGACCGAAAAAGCCAATTTCATCAATCGCGCCACCACCACCAAACGCATGTACACGATGAGCCAGATCGCGGATGGCTACATCAGTGAACTTAAACCTACCGAGTATCTTAGCCAGGCAGACCAGGACAGCCTCATCGTGATTCAGATCACCGGTCACAAAGACGGCGACACCATCACCTCCATCGGCAAGGTGGAAGAGCTCAACGCCGCTCTCTTCGCCACTCCCCAGGGGCAGTTCACCCCTCTGATCAAAAACAACAACCGTTGGTTTCTGGCCTTCATAGACAAGCGCAGCAATCCAGATATCAAAGCTTGGGAAAAGCTCAAGACCAAAGAGATTGCCTCCGCCAGAGAAGAATTGCGCAAGCAGCATCTCAACAATTGGTACGCTTCCGAGCGCAAGAAGGTGTCCATTATCGACAACCGCGCGGATTACTACGATCTGAGCTCGACCCGCAAGATGATCAAGCTGTGAGATCATGCCTCAATTGAAGCTCAATTCTGCCTGCTTTGCCGGCTCCCAGGAATGTGACGGTACAGGTTTCCGCAGATTACACAGATTTTCCCCGCGGATTTCGCAGATGGTACGGAGGTCAACGCTACAGCGCGTGCCGGTACTTATCAACCTTATCAATATGTGCGCTATCCGCGTGAAATCTGCGAGATCTGCGCGAAACTTATCACCGCGCCTGAGTGGCTTGGGCTTGCGTAAACTCGCGTTGCTCCTGACGGCTTTGCTGAGTCTGGGGTGCCTGATGGCCCTCAGCCTCGATATCTCCGGTCCAGATGATAAGGTATGGGATATAGAACAGCTTAGAACTCAGCAACTTGGTAGCTTCAACACGATCCGCGTCAAAGGCATCGAGAAAGTGGAGGACAACTGGCAGGGCCTGGAACTGATTCCCTGGCTGGAAGCTCAGACCGATTATGTCTGGCATGAGCTCGAGTTTGTGAGTGTGGATGCACACAGCCTCAGGATGTCCAGACTGGACCTGGAGTCCAAACCCGTGTGGCTGGCCCTCAAAGACTCCCAGGGCTGGCTGCAGGAGGGCATCCGGCTGGTGTTTCCTGGCCAACGGGACAACATCTGGATCAGAGGCCTTGATAAGATTGTCCTGCATGGTTTTACGCCTCTTCCAGCTCCGCGTCGCATCTACTCCTGGGAGGATATAAATCTGCCCCAGGATGAATCAGGGATAAGCTCAGTTACCGATCTGATCAGTTCTTTCTTTGCCGAATCCCAGGGAGACTTATTGATCGTTTCGAAGGACGGCACACCCCTCCGGCTCAAATATCCGGAGCATCTCATTGAGGCTAAGCTTGTCTGGAAAGACGGCACCCTTGCCATCCAGCCTGAAGCCTTGCTCCTGCCAGGCATGCCACCCGCGCTTATCTATCTCCAGATGGGCCACCAGGCCATCCTCACTCCCGACGGCGTCAAGCTCCTGCCCGACCTGGCCAGGGCCCTGCAATGGCCTGAATCACCAGGCTGGAAAGCCGTCAGGCCGCTCTATGAAAAGTATGAGCCCGGCACCCGGATCCCTGCTGACGGCTGGCTGGAGAGAGATTAACGGCAAACGTCTTCATGTGTTTGATATGTGATCTCATCCGCTTGCCGCGAATCAGCTCAGATGCTGCTGCACATATTTGTATATCTGGCTATAGAGCTGGTAGGATAATGACGTATTGAGTCCCAGTGGGACGGCATTTTAGCTAGATTACGCGTACCAGACACAGGGCTTGAATTGCCTTTTCGCACAAGCTCTGAAGCCAGGTTACGATCATGTTGGTGTCTCTTGATCTCTTGCTATGTCTCTCTGATTTCCCTGTCCTCCCCGCATAGCATTACGGTATCATTACGGACTCATTACGGACTTAGTCCGTAATGAGTCCGTAATAGCATTCAGGGAGGATACAGGAAGGAACAAGCGTGTGCTTGCAAATTACTCAATATCAGTTATATAGAAAATGGTGATGAATTATTTGTCTTGTGCGTCGTATAATATGTTGTAAAAGATGTATATACAAGGTATATATTGAGATTCTGCCCTGTTGTTGATCTGCTATTTCGATAGGCTCTCCCCAAACATCAGTCTATCTGCCTCTCTGTTTGTAGCAAAAAATGGGGGGTCTTACCGGCTTCCTCTCAAAAGCTTCGCTGGCAATACACTGTCTCTCAGTCAGATCACTTGCGGTATTTCTCTCTCCATTTCAACTCCGGTTTTTCCAGGAGCGAATGCCACAGATAGCGCTCGATCTTGTCCCTCAGAGAATCGTCTATGTCTTTGGTGACTGGGTAGTAAGCCGAGTTGAGGACGCGTTTCAGGAGGGTCCGGGTGGCCTCATAGACGTCGCGGAGGCCGTATTCGCTGGTGTGTTTGGCCACGTCGTCCTCGGTGTGGATGTAGAAGAGGGCCTTGCCACCCACGCGGGCCAGGTTTATAGAAGGGATCTCATGCACGCAGAAAGGCATGCAGTCGCTGCTGTAGATGCTGAGGTTTTCGCTGAAGAGCAGACCCGCTTCCCTGAGCACTCCACCCGCGTAACCCATCAGCTCTTTGGAGCCCAGAACAAACATCACGTTGCGGCCGATGGGGTCTCCGGCCAGGTCCACATTGACCACCAGCTTCACCCTCTGGACAATCTCTTCCTGATGGGCCCTCACATATTCAAAGCTGCCCAGCAGCCCGAGTTCTTCGGCCGAAAACCAGATGATTCTGAGGTCGCGTTTGGGAGGGTGGGCGGCAAAATACTGGGCGGCTTTGATCAGGCAAACGCTTCCGCCCGCGTTGTCTGAAGAGCCGTGCGACCTGGCCACGCTGTCGTAATGGCCCACCAGCAGGGTGAGATTCTGGTCGGGATCGGTGCCAGGGATGTCCAGAACGAT
>Ga0209311_1000339_pt1 | contig 46056 bp, 26 predicted proteins | sample AD_UKC045_MetaG_FD_184417 | JGI IMG/M metagenome (GOLD analysis project Ga0209311, IMG submission 184417) | Active sludge microbial communities of municipal wastewater-treating anaerobic digesters from USA - AD_UKC045_MetaG (SPAdes) (version 2) | ecosystem: Engineered > Bioreactor > Anaerobic >...
AGCCATCGGAACCACGGAGACCCGCGAACGCTGGCTCTTGCCTCTCTTTCAGGAATTGGGCTACGGGCGCTTGCAGCCTCAAAGATCCATCGATATTGAAGGCAAAAGCTATCCCATCAGCCACCAGGCAAGTGAGCCGGTCGCCATCCATCTGATCAGCTGCAAGTGGGATCTGGACAAACGCAATCCCATAGCCAAAAGTGAGACCAAGCTTTCGCCGCACAGTCTGATGCAGGAATTTCTCAACCGCAGTTCCGATCATCTGTGGGGTTTTCTCTCCAATGGCTACAAGCTGCGCATTCTGAGAGACAATGTCTCGCTCACCCGGGCCGCCTATGTGGAGTTTGACCTCCAGGCGATGCTGGATAATGAGAGTTACAGCGATTTCTTCCTGCTTTATCTACTCTGCCATCAGTCCCGGGTTGAAGTCAAGACCGATGAATCCGGGCGCAAACTGGCTCCGGAAACCTGCTGGCTGGAACGCTGGTACAATACTTCCCTCTCCGAAGGGGTGCGGGCGCTGGATGAACTGCGTGACAGCGTTCAGTTTGCCATCGAGTCCCTCGGCGCTGGCTTTCTTCTGAATCCTGCCAACATCGGCTTGAGGGTAAAGCTCAAAAGCGGAGCTCTGTCTGTCCACGAGTATTACACTCAGGTCCTGCGTCAGGTCTATCGCCTGCTCCTGATCTTTGTGGCCGAGGATCGTGATCTGCTCATCCCTGCCGACGTGGCCCCGGAAACCAAAGACCTATATCTCAAATATTATTCCACCTATCGCATCCGGGAACTCGCGCAAAGAAAGCGCGGCACCCGTCACACAGATCTCTGGCAGCAGCTAAAACTGCTCTTTGCCGGCTTGCATTCCGGAAACCCGACTCTGGGACTGCCTGCCCTGGGCTCCTATCTGTTTAAGTCGGAATCTACCCCCGCTCTGGCAGATTGTCAGATTTCCAACAGTGACCTGCTTTCCGCGCTCAGATTTCTCTGTTACACCCAGAAAAACAATGTTTTCCAGCCCATCAATTACCGTAACCTAGGTCCCGAGGAACTCGGCAGCGTTTATGAGTCGCTTCTGGAAATGAGTCCGGAGGTCAATTTGGAAGCCGGCTATTTCAAACTGTCCATCGTTTCTGGCTCTGAGCGCAAAACCACCGGCAGTTATTACACTCCCACGTCACTGGTCAATTGCCTTTTGGACTCAGCACTGGAACCTGTTATTGATAAAGCCCTCCACTCACCACTTACCACTCACCACTCACCAGAGCAAGCCCTGCTTGCTCTCAAAATCTGCGACCCCGCCTGCGGTAGCGGGCATTTCCTGATCGCCGCCGCGCATCGTTTGGCCAAGCGTTTGGCTTCCATCCGAGCCGGTGAAGAGGAGCCTGCCCCATCCATCATCCAGCACGCCCTACGCGATGTGATCGGCCACTGCGTCTATGGCGTGGACCTCAATCCAATGGCTGTGGAACTCTGTAAAATCTCCCTCTGGATGGAAGCCCTGGAGCCCGGAAAACCCCTTACCTTCCTCGATCATCATATCCAATGTGGCAATTCCCTCCTGGGTTGCAGTCCCAGTCTATTGAGTAATGGCATCCCCGATGCTGCTTTCACTCCCCTCACTGGAGATGACAAAGCCGTTTGTTCTCGTTATAGGAAGCTGAACAAAGACGAAAGCAAGGGTTCAGTGATCGATATTTTCAGCAGCGAAAGTGAGGACTGGCTCAGCAAGCGGGAACTGCAACCCGGAATCAGCGCTCTGAATGATATGTCTGATGACGATCTAACCCGACTGCAGACCAAAGAACAAAGCTACGCTAACATTGTCCAATCTCAGGACTATCAAAATGCCAGGTTGATCTACGACGCTTGGTGCGCTGCCTTTGTCTGGATCAAAGACGGCGATCCCCAGCGCCCCGAACCCATCACCCATGGCATCATGGAAAGCATCAAGAGCGATCCGGAAAATGTGGATGCCGCCCTAAAACAGGAAATTAACCGTCTGGCAGACCAGTATCGGTTCTTCCACTGGCATCTGGCTTTCCCTGATGTCTTTCCACTCACCACCGACCACTCACCACTTACCAATCCAGGCTTCGACTGCGTTCTTGGCAACCCGCCCTGGGAGCATAATGAACTCAAGGAGAAGGAATGGTTTGCGGGCAGGGACTTAGAAATTGCAGAGGCAGAGGGGGCTAAGAGAAAAAAGCTGATTGCCAATTTAGCATCAGATAACCCAAGCCTTTCAGAAGAATACAGCCATGCCCTTCGATACTATCAGGCCACAAGCCTTATTTACAACAAAGAGAGTGGCTTATATCCGCTCTGTGGCAGGGGAAGAATAAATACATACACCATCTTCGCAGAACTCAACCATAAACTACTATCTGAGAGTGGACGCTGTGGCTGCATTGTTCCCAGCGGTATAGCCACCGACGATACCACCAAATTCTTTTTTCAGGATCTCACCGATACCGGTTCCCTGGTCAGCCTCTACGACTTTGAAAACCGGGAAGGCATTTTCCCCGGGGTTCACCGCAGCTACAAGTTTTGCCTCCTCACTCTCCGCGCGCCGCAAACCACCGGCCACTTACCACTTACCACTCACCACTCACCTTCTGACTTTGTCTTCTTTGCCCACAGCATAGCGAATCTCAGCGATCAGCAGCGCCACTTCGAGCTCAGCGCGGAAGATATTGCCCTCATCAATCCCAACACCCGCACCTGTCCGATCTTCCGCAGCAAGCAGGACGCCGAACTCACCAAATACATCTATCGCCGGGTGCCTGTCCTGATCAATGAGAACGACCCCGAACATGGCAATCCTTGGGGGATATCGTTCAAGCAGGGGCTGTTTAACATGACCTCAGACTCCCATCTCTTCCGCACCAAGGAGCAACTGGAAGCGCAGGGCTTTGAACTGCAGGGCAATCACTTTGTTCGGGTAGCGCAGGATTCTGATCCTGCGAAGGAGACTGAATCCTTATCCGGAGAGCGCTATCTACCGCTGTATGAAGCGAAAATGTCACAGATGTACGATCATAGAGCTGCAGATGTTATTAAAAGCCAGAACGCTACAATACGACAAAATCAACCCTCTGAAATAACTGAAGCTGAACACCAAGACCCACAACGGCTCGCGATACCGTATTACTGGGTTCTATCTGATAACGTCATGGATGCATTTGGACAGTTTTACAACAGTGCTGTGCTGATGGTAACCAAGGTTACTAGTTCCACTAATGCCAGAACTGTGGTTACGTCAATCTTACCAAAGGCAGCTTATGGCGACAGCGTTCTCTTACTTTTATTTGCAGATAATGATAAAGCGTCGTTGTCGGGTGCAATTTGTTGTGGATTCATGTCATCCTATTGTTATGATTATACTGCCCGACAGAAACTTGGCGGCGTAAATATGGCTTTCTATATTCAAAATCAGTTACCTATGGTAGATCCGCAACGTTCATTGCAGTTCGAGTCCTTTATTATCAAAAGAATAATCGAGCTATCGTATTCCGCTGTTGACCACAAATGTTTCGCCAAAGACTGCGGCTATGACGGCCCTTCCTTCATCTGGGATGAAGAGCGCAGATTCGAGATCAAGTGCGAATTGGACGCCCTCTTCTTCCACCTTTATTTGGGCACCCCGAGCGACTGGGGATCATCCCCCGCCCAACCCGCTAAAATGGCTGTCGGCCCCGATCAAAACGACACCAGATCCACCCAAAGTAATCAGGCCAAAACCAGTCCGCAACACTTACCACTTACCACCTACTTTCCCACTTCCCGCCAAGCTGTGGAGTACATCATGGAGACCTTCCCCATCGTCAAACGCAAAGACGAAAAGGAATATGGCGAGTACCGCACCAAGCTCCGCATCCTGGAAATTTACGACCAAATGACCCACTGCCTCGCCACCAACACAGAATATCGCTCCACCCTCAATCCACCTCCCGGTCCTCCCTGCGATTCAGAAGGCAACTTCATCCCTGTGGAAAAATGGGACAAAAACAACTGGCCAAGGCATATACATCACAATCTTTAAATGTGGAGAAATAGATGAAAGTAGGTAGAAATGATAAATGCCCCTGCGGTAGCATGAAAAAATATAAGAACTGCTGCTGGGCTAAAGGTATTGATTTTTCCTCAATCACCCTTGGAGATTACATTAGAACACTCACGATACATGGAAAGAACGAGTATTTTTTATACAGACTGTCTGAAATATTTGAGCTAGACTCAAGAGAAATATCAATTAAATCAAGAGATGATTTAGTCATATACATTAAGCGAGCTTTAACAAACGAAAAGGCTAAGCTAGTTTATAAGTTGATTCCTGAGATTTGGCCTGATCTTGATGACTACAATCGTTGTATGGAGCTTGAATCAAAAAACAACTCAGGCCTATATATTGGTAATTACTTGCTAGATAGTACTATTTCTCTCGTAAACAGATATGGGTTATATGAAGATTCAATATTAATGATTGACCCCTTTTCTGACCATAGAATTATGGTAGCTAAGTACAATCCGCTTGAACATCCAGAACTTCATATGCAAGACACATTGAATAATATCCTAATTTGGTTACAGTTTGCCCCATGGATAGAAAACGGATTTGTCAAATTTACCCGTAATCCAGTAGATTTTGACTACGATCTAATGATAAAGACAAATGAAGCATCTGAAAAAAGGCACAATGAATGCGAAGAAATCCGGAGTCTTCATGAAAACGATACTGTCCCTGAGGAAGTCAAAGACTTTGTTATGAACAGCGTAATGCTCCACATGCCTGAGCAATTCTTAACTGAAAATCCACAATGTCTAAACTATCTTAAACAAAAGCATATTACTCCCGATTCAGTGCTTGAATACATTAAAAAGGAAAGAAGAACGAGTCCATATTACATAGAGGGGGCAGCTAATGGCCTGTTATTAAGAATGTTCTCTGGAGCTAACTATGAGGCTGGGAAATACATCTGCTCAAGAGTAAACTCTCATATACTAACTGATTTAAAGGTTAGATGGCTTGAAATGGAGTACGATCGGAAATCAAATGGAATTCAGAATTGCGACTGGGAAGTTTTTTCGAGGCACTTCCAGCAGGTACCACTTCCATATTTAAATGGTCTCCGCACGATTGATGTGATGCGGCTAAGAAATGACGGTCATTTAGATAGTATGAGGCGTTTTCTGAATAAACTTTGGCTGAGGTCTTCACCAGATTCTGCTACTGAACAGCATGTAATAGAACAACTATCACTTGAATTGGATGATGAAGTAGGGAAAGCCTCATATGAATGGAAGAACATAGATAAAAACCTAGCCAAATGGTTTGTTCCCAATATTCCAACATTGGGTATGCAATTGCTAGCTGGAACACCTTGGTGGATTACTGGAGTTACCGCAGCAGTTACTGGTACCGTAGCTGTTGCTGAATCTATAACCAAGCATAAGAACTTTCAAAAGAGCTATCCTGCCGGATTTTTCCTTGAGAAAAGATAGAGACAAATAATGATAAACAATAGTAGGTGAAAGTATGGCTCTAAAAAGCATTAACCTAACAGGAGAGCAGAAGAAAGTCCTCTTTCTTCCAGCGACCAATCCTATTCAGATCAAAGGAGTAGCTGGCAGTGGAAAAACTACCATAGCCATGTATCGGGCCAAGCATCTTCTGGATACTTACAGCGATTTGTTCCGGGAGGCTGAGATCATGATTTTTTCATATAACAACAGCCTCACCCAGTATATACAAAGCTTGCTTCCCTATGTGATCGGAGGTTATCAGGAAACCACTGATGTCAGAAAGGCATCAAATAGAGGACTCAAAGTAAAGGTCTCTACCTTCCACAAGTGGTCATACAGCTTTCTGCGTAGCCATGGGGTATTCAATGAATATGCTCAGATGGAAAGATCAGAGCATAACTTAATTATGACCAACACGATCACGGAAACCCGCAAATCGTTCCAGGGAGCGAGAATACTGAATAAACCTCTGAACTTCTTTGATGAAGAGATATCCTGGATCAAGGGGCAGATGATCAAAACCCTGAATGACTATCTCTCGACGGCCAGAATAGGACGTGGAACAAAAGACAGGGTGGATAAGAATGATAAAGCCGTGATCTGGAACGTTTACGAAACATATCGTCTGGAACAGGTCTCCCGCAAGAAAATCCACTTTGATGACCACGCCTCATATTGTCTCAACCTGATTGAAAGGCGCAATATTCAACCCGAATTCACCCACATCGTTGTTGATGAAGCTCAGGATTTGAATAAAGCCCAGATCATGGTGATCAAGTCCCTTGTCAAGCCGTCCACCAACAGTCTGACCATCATTGCCGACACAGCCCAAAGGATTTACAAAAGCGGATTCACCTGGACGGAAGTGGGAATAAACGTGAGAGGCGGTAGAACGGTCGAGTTCAAGAAAAACTACCGGAACACCAAGGAAATTGCCCAGGCAGCCAATTCATTGATGTCCCATGACTTGGAAGATGATGATCTGACGGCTATGGACGTCGACAGCATCACCAGCCACGGAGACAAACCTGTATTGATCTATTATGGGGACGCTGAGGCTGCCAAAAAAGCATTGCTGGAGAGGACCAGGGAGGCAAAGCGCAAAGGTGGATCAATAGTAGTGCTCCATCGCTACAGGAACAAGCTGGACTATTATGCGAAGCTGCTTGAAGAGGGCGGTATCCCAACTGAAGTGATCAGGTCGGACAATCTTGCGGATTTTGGCAGCAACACGGTTAAAATATGTACCCTATCCTCGGTAAAAGGACTTGAATTTGATCATGTCATTATCATGGAACTCTCCAAAATGATCATTCCTTCCCCGGATGGTTTTGGCCAAGATAATGATGAGTATCACGTCACTACTGAAAGGAAGCTGCTGTACACAGCCATGACGAGGGCTCAGAAGTCGTTATGCCTGTTTGTCCCTCGGGCTTATCCCAGCATGTTTATCGAAGAGATCGACAGGCAATATCTCACCGTGGTCCGCCAGGCATAAAGTTGTTTACTGAGAAAACAGACTCCGGATTGTTCAAGCAAGAGATCCAAAGCAGGGGGATCACTCGGCTGATCCATTTCACACCCACGATCAATCTACTGGGGATATATGAATCGGGAGTTCTCTACTCGAGGCAGGAACTTGAAAATCTTGATATCAAAGTGACAGATATCCTTGATTACATCCAATTTAACGACCAGATCAGGTATGACGACAAGACCTATATCAATCTGTCCATCGAGCGGCCAAACTCGTATCTTTTCAGGCGATTCATCGACAACACCAGGGATATCCCTTATATTTCCTGGTGTGTGCTGAGCATCGACCCCAAGTTCATTTATGAACAGGGCACCCTCTTTTCGGTAACCAACGCGGCAAACAGGCACAACCAAAATACAGTCGGCATAACTGGGGACTTTCACAAGTTCCAAATGATGTTCGCCGACAGGTTGACCATAGTTTCTTCAAGAACCACAAGGGTTGTTGATAGAACAGGGCTCCCCGATGCATATACTACCCACGAACAGGCAGAAGTGCTGGTTAATCAACCGATACCCGTATCAGATATTCTTTCGGTTTCATTCCCCGCTCAAGAACAGCTTGTGGAAGCCAAGGCCTCGCTTTCTGGATATGATTGCGGCAGGTTCAGGGTTGAATGTGGACTGTTTTAGGAGCTTTATATGCTAGATAGATATAAAGGCGCGATCCTACTGGCAGTAGCAGCTGATGCTCTGGGTTGGATCACAGAGTTTGAAAGTGATACAAAGTTCCTTGTCTCCAAGTATGGAACAGACAGAATAACAGAGTTTATGGACTGGGAAAAGAAGACTGGTGGCAAGTTTCTGGGTTATACCGATTACATTGCCAAGGGTTCATATTCTGATGACACTCAACTGATGCTTTGTTTATGCAGGTCTATTGGACCTGATGGATCGGTCGATAATGAGTACTTCTCAAAAGTTGAGCTAAAGGACTGGTTGTTGTACGTAAGAGGTGGTGGCAAAACAATTAAAACTGCCGCAAGAAACTTGGAGAAAAGGTCTCCCAGATGGGATAGCAATTTCTTCAAAACAACCGAGGACGATTTGGCATATTTCAATGCCGGCGCTAACGGAGCAGCCATGAGAATGCTGCCCATCGTTCTAGCCAATCTCTCCAATCAAGACATAATGATTGTGGAGGTATTCAAGAACTCCATCGTAACTCATGGCCACCCCAGGGCGATAATTGGAGCTCTACTGTATTCTCTTTCAGTTGCATACTTCTTAGAAGCAGACGTCCTTCCAGACTACCCAAACGAGATCATAACCAACATAGCCAAAGAGTTGAAATCAGCAGTAGCATTGATTGATCACTTGGAAGACATGGGCTTGACTGTTTGGCTGGATAAGTGGAACTCAAGCAAGAGTGGAGAATTCTGCCAGGTTTTTCAGCAAACAGTTGAGGAAACGCTCAAACTACTACGGTATGCCTACAAGTCTATAGCAGCTGATGACAAAGATAGAGAGGTTTACAAGAGCCTTGGGGCCATGGATAAAGAAACCCGAGGGGCCGGTCATATTTCTGCTGTAGCCGCGTTATTTATGGCCACCAGATACATCTATGAAGCACCAATCCAAGCCGTATTTGAATGTGCGAATATGCTTGGTTCAGATACTGACACAATTGGTTTGATGTGTGGAAGCATGATCGGATCATTTATAGGTCTTGAACAGATTCCAAAGCACCTTAGGAGGGTGCAGGACAGCCAATATCTGCTTGATTGTGCCGAAGCCCTTCTTTCCCAGAATATAGCTGCAATCAAGAGCCCTGATAGTGGGGGTTGTTTGAGCGCCAATCATAGGTCCACGAAGCCCTTGGACCTAACAACCCTGTCAGTTGATGACGAGATATATCTTCCCTCATTAGGTGTGGGAATAGTCTCATCGATTTCAGAACAAGCAACAATAACCGCCGGGAAATCAGTCCTCATCCTGGATGCAGACTTTGAAATCGGGCAAAGCTGCAAGTTGTCAAAAGTTGTAACAAATCAAGAAAAATAGATGTTTAGGCATTGTAAACGAGGTTTTTATGCATGAATTTTTGGAAAAGACTACTGAAGCCACCTGTGGTTATCTGCAACAGGTGCTGCCCGAAATCAGCGATAACTGGTGGGAAGTGTTAGTTCTCACTTCTCTCAATCCCAAACAACGGGAACGAATGGATGCAAGTGCCAAGTCCTTAACCAGTTTGGATTTGGCGTCTCTGTTGAGGATAATGGATCAAAACTGGTATCCGTTATCTTCTCGGCTTAAGTATGATTCTGAGCACAGGCACTACCTTAAAGAGATGCAGACAATCCGAAATCGTTGGGCTCATAAAAGCAGCGAGGCCATAAGTGAGGATGACGTTTACCGTGACTTGGATACCCTACAGCGCTTTCTGGTTATGGTCAATTCCAATCAGTTGCTCATAGACGAAATCATGAAAAAGAAGCAACAGCTAAGGCAAAGTGGAGATGCTGCCAGGAAAACAGAGGAAGAGGCCAGGGGAACAGATTCTACTTATGAATTTGCTGTGGGCAAGATCGTACGCCTAAAATCAGATCCTGATATGGAGGGGGCAGTCGTTTCCATACAGCCTGGTGATCCGGAAAACAGAATGTCAGTTTTCGGGAAAGGTGGGTTGCAGAGCTACTACGAATCCCAGCTTGAGCTGGTAGTGCAGTCTCAAGCATTACAAATATCCATCGAGGAATTTCATGCTGCCATCACATCATTACAAATTAGGCATCCGAATCTATCCACACTCTACTCGCTGAACTCTGCCAGGATCGACTTTATACCTTACCAGTTCCGGCCGGTTCTCAAGTTCATCAGGTCAGACAGGCCCAGGTTGCTTATAGCTGACAGCGTAGGCGTCGGAAAGACAATCGAGGCCTGCCTGATACTCCGCGAATTGCAGGCCAGAAGAGATGTCCAGTCAGTATTGATAATATGTCCCAAGCCCTTGATAGTTGAAAAGAAGTGGCAGACTGAATTGAGGAGATTTGACGAGAGTTTCACCCAAATGAACAGTGGCGAATTTCGCTTATGTCTCGATGAATACAACAAGGAAGGTGTATGGCTGGAAAGGCATAAGAAAACCATCGTCCCCTATTCACTGTTTGATGATGACTTGATTTATGGAGTTAAAAATCAAAGACGCAAAAGAACAGGTCTATTGGACCTTGATCCCCCACCAAAATTCGATTTGGTGATTGTGGATGAGGCACACCATATCCGAAACGAGAAAACCGCCAACCACAAGGCGGTCAAATTCTTCTGCGACAATGCTGAAGCTGTGCTTTGCCTGACTGCCACCCCGATCCAACTGGGTAATAAGGATCTTTATGTGCTCTTGAACCTTTTGAGGCCAGATCTGATAATAAACGAGAAGAACTTCGAGCATATGTCAGAACCGAATCGTTATATTAATGCAGCAGCCAGATGCGTTCGATTGGCAGTAGAAGAGTGGCAGACAAATGCTGCCGAATCCCTTAGGGAGGCTACTAGAACCCCTTGGGGGGCTTCCATATTGAAAGTTAATCCAACCTGCAATCGTTTGCTGGAGGACTTGGAGAAAGGAGCCGTAACTCAGGAAAGAAGGGTTCAGATGATTTCTGAGATAGAAGATCTGCATACTTTTAACACAATGATCAACAGGACCCGAAGGCGAGACATAGAGTCGATAACGACCAGGACTCCGGAAACTGTTGAAGTGGATTTCACTCCAGAACAAGCGCTTGTGCATGATACACTGTTAGAAATTCAAAGGCAGATTCTATCTGCAATTCACGGCCAGACCTCGATCAATTTCATGATGTCTACGATCAAACGGCAGGCAGCAAGCTGTATTTTTGGTTTGGTTCCCTTTCTGAGGGATATTCTCAGCAGACACCTAGATGAACTCGAATGGGAGCAGATGGATCAAGATATTCCAAACGAGCAGATCTTGAACGCGATCAAGGACCAGATTCAGGCTATGGTCGATATCTGTGGCTTGCTGGGAGATGAAGACCCCAAGCTTGCAGCCCTTGAAAAGATAATCGGCAGCAAACAGAAGCTAGAGAACAATAAAGTCATGGTCTTTAGCAGCTTCAAACATACTCTGAGCTACTTACATAATAACTTGATAGCAAAAGCTTTTAGGGTGGGTTTGATCCATGGCGGTGTTGGCGATGAAGACAGAATGGCGCTAAGGAAAAGATTTGAATTACCCAGGGAAGACCCCGACTGCCTAGATGTAATGCTTTTTTCAGAAGTTGGTTGTGAAGGGCTTGACTACCAATTTTGCGATACAATGATCAATTACGACCTTCCGTGGAATCCCATGCGCATTGAACAGCGGATAGGAAGGATAGACCGTAGAGGGCAAAAAAGTCCTAAAGTGTTCATCTTCAATATGGTCACACCAGGGACGATTGACGCAGAAATCTATAAACGTTGCCTTCTGAGAATCGGAATCTTTGAAAACTCCCTGGGGGATTCTGAATCGATCCTGGGTGAGATTACCAAACAGATTAAAGATATCGCTGAGAACATGGAACTTACGCCTGAACAAAGAAAGCAGTTGCTACAACAACTGGCAGATAATCAGATCAGAAAACTCCAGGAAGAAGCGAAACTTGAACAAAGGCAATATGAGCTATTCGGTGTTGAGATTCCCAATAAACAGATTGAAAAGGATATCGAAATCGCCACTAGCTTCTGGCTTAAGCCCAGGATGCTGGAACACATGATTCAGTACTATTTGAAGAGCAGGTTGGATAAAGACCATGAGTACCTGCAGGGAGATAAAGAGGCAAAAAACCTCAGGCTTGCACAAGAGGCGAGGATTAAGCTTCTCAAGGATTACCAGTCATTATCGATCCCCAAATCTGAAGTTAGCAGAAAATGGGAGCTGTATCTGAAAGGCGGTACTCCAAACCTGAATGTAACTTTCGAGACTGATTACGCTATGCAAGACTCTCAGGTGATGTTGCTGAATCCAGTTCACCCTTTGGTAAAGCAAGCAGCAGAGCATATCAGAAATAAGGAGGGTTCCTACGTCATTATCGAAACCAATTCGGATGATGTTCTACCAGGAACCTATGATTTTGCAATTTATCAATGGATTATGCATGGGTTGAAGAACGACTTGAGATTACAAACAGTATGCTCTTCCAGCGATGTAGGAAGCAGGCTCGTTCAGCTGTTGGAAAAAGCCAAGAATCTGCACTTTGATGACGTTGTTAAACAAGAGCATTGGGAATATCTGGATAAACAGCATTATGAGCTGTGGACTAAGGCCAAATCTGAACATAAAGGCCGGATCGCTGAACTGGTTGGGTTCCGAAAGGAAAGCCTTAGAACCACCCATAAAGCCAGGATTGCCCATATCAAAGATCAGATCGACAAGGTATCGGAAGAGAAGATACTTAGAATGCATCAGGCTTCGTTGGTAAACGCCGAAGCCGATTTTAACAGACATATTCAAGCCCTCGAAATTGCTTCTGAAAAGGCTGACATCATTTCCAGTGCTGTGATGCATGGAATTATCACAATAAGGGAGAATAGGCATGGCTATTGATTTTGAAAAGATCAGAACTGAAAATATCAAAGAATATGGAGAAGGAACCAGGCATTTGGCTTTCCTGGGAAGGCTGTATCCTGATCGAACTCATTTTATCTATGAGTTACTTCAAAATGCTGAAGACGTGAAAGCTACTTCAGTCAAGTTCTCATTACATTCTGATTGGCTGGAGTTTGAGCACAATGGCAGGTTATTTAACGAAGCCGACGTCAGAGGTATTTGCGGAGTTGGAGAAGGCACTAAAACCGAGGATCTCACTCTGATTGGAAAATTTGGCATTGGTTTCAAATCTGTCTATGCAATCACCAACAACCCTGAAGTTCATTCTGGAAAAGATCACTTCAGGATAGAGCATTACGTAAGGCCTTATGAATGTGAAGAAAAGATTCCTGCCAAAGGTCATGACACACTGTTCATCTTTCCTTTTGACCGAGAGGATGTTGATGCCCCTATGGCCTTTGATGAATTACAAGAGTCTCTGAAGAATATGCCCACACACACGATCCTCTTCTTAAGGCATATTAAGAAGATTAACATAAAAATAAACGGTGATGATTGCCTCACTCTTTCCAAGCAGATTGCTGCAAATCATTCTGACGGAACAAGTGAAGTCGTATTAACCAATGGCAAGTTTCATAAGGATAACTATTTGCTATTCTCAAAGCCTGTTCCGTTTAGCAAGGCAGATTTATCGGTTGAGATATCTTACCAATTATCCAAGGAGGGAACACCGATTAGACCCTGGAATACTTCTCTTGTAGTATTCTTTCCCACGGAAAAGCCTACTAATCTGGGTTTTCTGATTCAGGGACCATATAGAACTACGCCCGCAAGAGACAACATTCCTGCCAAGGATGATTTTAACAAACAACTCATAGAATTGACTGCAGAACTTATGGTGGAATCTCTTGTGTGGTTAAGGGATAATAGCTATCTTAATGAGAACACATATGACTTACTTCCCCTGGATGAGACATACTTCCCTTCTGGATCGATGTTCCGGCCTTTTTACGATAAGCTTGTTAAGGCGTTCTCAACTTTAAGCCTATTAATGACAAGTACAATGAACTCGACAGGAGCTGTTGTATACAGCCTTAGCCAAGAAATCGCCATTGCCAGAAGTGCTGATTTAAGACAATTGGTGGATAATTGCCTGCTAGTCGATCTGACCAAGGGAAATATCAAATACTGGCTAAACGGGGCAATAACTGAACAGACAAAACCAACTTTGTTTAAGTATTTGAAAGAACGATTGGGACTCAAAGAATGGCGGCCTGAGGACCTGATTTTGAGGTTGGACACTAGTTTTATCAGTAAGAGAGACGACAAGTGGTTGATTAAGCTGTATAAACTCATTCAGTCTCAGAGACAGTGGTTCTCCATTCTACAAGGCCACAAATTGCAATCAAGATCAGATACTGTACAGAGAGTACCCTTTTTAAACAAAGAAATCATACGCCTACAGGACGGGAGCCATGTCAGACCTTATAAATCACCAAACTGCTTGGAATCATCGGCGTATTTGTCAACCGCGGAAACCTCAGATTTTCCAATTGTTAAGCTATCACTTCTGCTGGACCCTGACGGACGAGAGTTTTTCAAAGCTTTAGGATATTCAGAACCAAGTGATATTGAGTACGTTATTGAATTTATACTATCAGAACTAGAAGACAACAAAAACAACCATATTGACAACGAATACCTGATAGAAAGAGCTAAAAGAATCATCAAAGCTTGGGATGAAGCAAATAAGGAGCAAAAGAGTATCATCATCAGTAAAATTGGTAGTCACAAGTGGCTCCCAGTTCACAGTTTTTCAGACCATGTAACGTTTCATGTTGTTAACCATATGTGCTGCTACATACTCAATGAAGATACAAAGCTGTTCTTGGCGGGGAGCAATGACTTTTACTACGTGTGTAATGGGCTAATGGATTATTTCGAGGTACTGGTAGGGATGGGAGTAAAAAACAGTATTATAGTGAGTTATAGAAAGCCTAATAGCAATGGTCATGTGTCTTTAAAAGAACGATGGGGAGATAACGAGAGAGGACTGGACGGATTCGATCCCAAAGCAGATGTCGATGGTTTACGATACGCAGTATTGGCAACCATGAGTAGTCACGACATAGACAGGGCAAGATTCATCTGGAATAGAATCCTTTTTCCCCACAGACACTTGATCAAGGGGCAAATTGAACAGGCATCACATCGGAGTTACGACAATTCAACTAAAAGGCTAAGTATGTCCGCAATGGCAAACAAAGTAATGGATATTGCATGGATTCCTAGTGTAAATGGTACTTACTACAAGCCTGGCGAGTTATCTCTGGCGGATCTGCCTGATGGTTTTAAGCTGGACAGAGACCTTGCAGAAGCCCTTGGTATGAAGGTTATTGACTATGATCCTATTGATGAACTGGCAGACAAGATAAAATTCCCTAGGGATTTAATGCGGAAGGTCATTGAGCGTCCAGATTTACTTACTGATTTCGTAGATAAGCTAAGGAGTCTTTTCGAAAAAGCTGAAAGAAAAACTCCTAATCTTGACGATTATTCAAATGTTAAGCCTGAATTCCCCAATCACTCCGTCTTTGACTCCCAAAGGCGTACAGAATCTGTGGCTGAGAGCATTCTTCAATCCCCGGATAAATCCTACGAAAAAAGAGAACGTAGCGTTCGGATGTCGAATAATGCAACAAACAAAGAAGCTTATCTTAAGAACTTCTATACCAACACCAATGATGAGATGGTTTGTCAATTATGCAAAAAGATCATGCCCTTCAAGAAAAGGAACGGTGAATACTACTTCGAGGCTGTGGAGTTGCTCACCAAAGAACTGATCATAAAAGAGAGTGAATCTTTGTATCTGGCTCTATGTCCCACTTGCGCGGCTAAATACAAGGAATACATAAAATTAGATAGTACTAAGATTCAAACTATGATCAAACAAATCCGATCCAGTGAAATTGAAGAGATAGCCATAGATACGGATCATCCTGAGACACTGAAATTCAATCCACCGCATTATTTAGACGTCCGAACAATACTAACCGAGCTGATTGATCCAGAGGACTAGCAACTAATGTCTGGTCCCTACCTACAAAACCAGACTCTATTGATAACTAAGAGAAAACTACCGAACTGCCAATTTGCAAATAGGGTGATACTACATTTGCAAAAAGGTTGAAACTGGATTTGCAAAAAGATTGAAACCGATTTGCAAAAAGGGTGATACTGGGGTCTCAACAAAAACAGCGATTTGCAACGAAAGTGATACTATTTGCAATTTCACTTGATACTCTATAGAGGAGTACAAGCGTTGATGTGCTCCTTATTAGCATTACGGTGTCATTACGGACTCATTACGGACTAAGTCCGTAATGAGTCCGTAATAGGATGCGGCAAGAAGGCGGGGGGAAACCTGTAAGATTCATTGTTTTTGCGTTTTAAAAAGGTTAATAAGGATTTAGCTGAACAGCATAAAGGAGCTGGTGTTACAGGCTTTATGCTCAGAATATGCGCAGCAATCTGTTCAGAATTGCCTCTCGCGCAGCATTTTTGATTATATCTGGCACAATAATTGTATGTCATTTAATAGAGGTGATCATGCGTTGTAAACTTTGCTGCCTGTTAGCTCTACTCTGGGTGTCTTTGAGTGGCACTCCGGTGGCCAGGACCATTCTAAATACCAGCGTCACACACGCTTCCGCGTCGCAGAACCGTTGCGTCACGGCATGTTACAGCGGCAGCGTTTCCACCCAACTCGCACGCATCACTCTCTGGGATACCACCAATCCGGTCTATCCGCGTCAAGGCGTTACTATCAACAGCAATTACACCTGGGGCCTCTATCATTTCCGTCAGCCGACAGTGCGGGACAGCCTGCTCTTCTACATGGATTCCTTTGTGCTGCGGATTGTGGATATCGGCAATATTGACCTTCCGGTCACCTTGTCACAGCTGCATGTCATCTATACTCAATGCTTTGCCGTGTATGACCATTATGTCTTGATGGGCACCACGGACGGCACGATCCTGGCCTTTGATATCTCCAATCCCTGTCAACCGGTCTATGTCAGTACCAGCCAGGCAGTGGGTATCATCAACCAAATGTGGGTGCAGGGAGACTATCTGGCGGTGAACTGTGGCTTTCCTGGAAACAACCGCGCCAGCATTTTTGCCTGGACTCCCGCCACTCAGAACTTCACCGAGCTTGTGAGTGTGGACGCTGGCAGCAACATCACTTATGTGGGCTGCATGGACGAGCGGATCGTGTTTCAAAAGGATGACGGCAGCGTTCACTTTTACAGCTACGGACAGGGTTCCGGCCCCACTCCCGTCTTGCAGTTCGCGGGTGGATACAACCTGAGAAAGATCCGCACCTGGCGGGACGTTTATTATACTTTCGGAGAGGATAACAGCATCAGGATCTGGCAATTAGCCCCTGATAACAGCCGCATCCAGATCGGGCACTACGATCTTTCGCATTTCTCGCTGGACCGGGGGGATTTGTTTGAGCTCAGAGACGAACGGCTGATCTATTCAGTGGCTGAGAGTATCTGCATCATCCTGGACGTCTCGGATCTCAGCGCTCCTCCGGAATTTGTGGATAGATATGTGACCGGGACGGACATCGCCAGTCTGGGCATCCCTCAGGATTCTAATGACATCTATTTCATGAATGATGACCGGCTGGACCATCTGCAGCTGAGCCCGATGGGTCTGCTCAGCGAAAGCCCCGCCATCTATAACACCGGCTATGGCAAGCGCTTGCAAAGATGGAACCAGTTCCTCTATCTGGTCCAGGGCATCCAGCCCAACTACAGCCTCAGCGTCTATGACCTCAGCGATCCAGCCAGCCCGGAACTGATCTGGGAGCAGCCCGTCAGCTCTTACTCCGTGTTTTGCGTCAAGGGAGATTTTCTCTATGTTGGACCCAATGCCGTGGTGCAAAAATACCATCTGGAAGAAGATGGCCTGCCCAGTCTGGAAGGCACTTTTAGCTATACTATCCCGGATAATGGAGAGCTGGTCTATTTCCTGGATATGGACAACTACGCGGGCTGTGACTATGGGATCGGAGTGTGGGGAAACATCCTGATAGGCTACTATCCCATCCTGGTTTACTGGCTGCCTGGCGGCTCAACAGGTTTTCTGAACCCTCCCTATCTGCTCTATACAGCCAATGTAGTTGATGATTTGTTATATCTGAGCGGTAACGGCATCAATATCCTCAACCTGGAGAGTGGAGTTCCCCGTCTGGAGAGCACTATCGAGTTCAACACCCACACCAAAGGTCTCGAGAGCAGCTTCCTCTATGAAGACCGCTATCTGATCGAGTGTTATTCCGCCTCAAACCAGATCCGCGTTTATGACCTTCTGGATCCCCACCATCCCGTGGTCCTCCACACCATCTATCAAAGCCACAGCAGCAAGGCCCTGGGCATGATCGGAAACCGACTGGTATGTGCCAATGGCAGTTACGGCATCGAGGTCTATGATCTGCCCCTCGAGGTAGAAACTCAGGATGATCAGATCCCCGCGCCACCAGAACTGCTGGCCTGGCCAAATCCCTTCAGGGAAAACGTCAATCTCAGTTTCCGCCTGGATAAAGCCGGTCCGCTAAAGCTGGAATGCTACAACCTCCGTGGCCAAAAGGTGTATACCAGCCGGATTGAAAATGCCAAAACCGGAGATAATCACTTGAACTGGGATGGTCGCGACCAGCATGGATCACCCTGCGCGCCGGGCATTTATCTGATCAGGATCGAGGGCAGGGATATCAGCTTGCGCAAAAAGATCACATTGCTGGGGAGGGGTTGATCTCCCCAGCTAAGTCATATTGAGATAAGCTTATGGGGCCAGGGCCTGCACGCGATAGAATCTTCTTGCCTGTCCAAGCGGGGCGGTCCAGGTGCTGGCGTTGAAGCTGCCGCTGAGGTCTGGATTGAAAGGTCCGTCCGGAGCATCCGAGCTCAGGACCCGATAGCCAGTCGCGCCTGCCACACCGTTCCAGCTGAGGGTCACATGGGTGGCATCCCTGCCAATGACAAGGTTTTGCGGGATATTGAGGGCCACCCGCTGCCAGCTGATGGATAATTGCTGGGCCGTCAGCGGTAAAGCGTCAAAACGGAGCAAATCCAAATCCGGATCAGCCCAGCTGGCATACAGCAAGGTGTTCCAGGCCGGGCTCCAGTAAGGTGTCCTGCCCTTGAGGATGAAATTGCCGGCGGGCAACAGACCTTCACTCACATCAGCATTGACCTCGCAGAGCAGATCAGCGGAGCGGGAAAGGCCGTCGTATTGACGGATGACCCAGGACCCGCCCCCAAAGGCATCGGGGCCGCTGAGCACGTCCAGATGGGTTACAGTGACGGCTCCCGGGGCCTGTAACTGGTCTGGGATCAAGGTGATGCCGGTATTGCCAAAAGGATAGCTCTGGCCAGGAGTGTCGAGGGTGAGGGTGCTGGCCGTTCCAGTGCCGATCAGAACCTCGGAAGTGATCCTGTCCTGAGGTTCCATATTCACCATCTGACCGTGCAGACCGTTCACCTGGTCCCATATCCTTTCGCTGTTCAGCTCGTTCATGCGCCAGTTGGCGATCAGATTGGGAGTGCCGGGTTCTTTTCTGAGGTGGATGAGGTTTCTGATCTCATCCTGGCTGAGGGCGCGGTCCCAGATGCGGGTCTCGTCCAAAGCTCCGTTCAGTGGATAATCTCCGGAAGCGCGAATTCCCAGCCTGAAGGGCTGTCCGGTGTTCTGCAAGGGCGCTCCGATGGATCCTGGACCGTTTTCTCCGGCAGTGACGTCACGTCCGTCCACATAGATCCTGGCCAGCAATGAGGCCGGATCATAGACGCAGGCGATGTGCTGCCAGGTGCCCGGGACCAGGATGTTGGGCTGAGAATCAAGCCAGATATTATAGGTGGGAATGAAGCGCAGCCCCTGGACGGGAGTAGTGTGTATCTCCAGCTCCTCAAAGGCTTTGGAACAAATGAACTGAATCAACCCGGAGACGTCCCAGCGGAACCAGGTCTCGATGGTAATGGCCGTGTTGGTCTGCAGTGGAGGGGCGGATGCGATCACGATATTCTCGTTACCGCCACTGAAGGATATGGCCCCCAAGGGATTGGGCTCGATCGCCAGGCCGGTGAGCGGAATCAGGTGGTCAGTGCGGCTGAGATTGTCCCGCACCAGCAGACTGGCGTTGTGAGTCCCTGTCCTGATGGGCAGATAGCTGATATCCACCGAGGCTTGATTGGTGGTGAGGTGGATGGGGTAGGCATTGCCTTCCGAGAGGTTGAAGCAATCCGCGTCCGTGCCTGTGATCCCGGTGAGGGTGATATCCAGGCTTCCGGAGCCGATGTTGCTGAAGGTGAAACGGATAGGCGATGACTGCCAGTGTTGCATCGTGGGCAAAAAGTCTCCGCTGGAAGGGTTTATACTCAGAGTGGGAGCGGTATATAACTGGAGGTCGTAATCCTCCGTCTCGCCAGAATTAAAGATGCCTGTGGGAGTCAACACGTCGGTGTTGTCTGTATGGATGCCCTGAATCCTCATTCGGGTGGGTCCGGGACTCTGAGCGGGTGGTATGACTATATTACCGCCAAAACCGCTGCCGTTCCAGGCAAGCTGGGTAAACTCCGCCGGAGTGGAGCCAAACACGTGATCGCGGTCGAGGTCTATCCACACGCCCACGGCTTCGGGGCCGTAACCTCCTGCCAGAGAGACCTGTATGGGTGTGGAGGAACCGCCTGTGAGGTTGGTCCCGATGCCGGAATAGTAGGTATAGCCGTTCCAGCCGCTGGAGTTGTTGATGCTGCCAAAACTCACCTCCGAGATCCACAGGCTGGAAGCGTTGTGCCTGGTGCTACGATAAGGCCCGGTTGTAAAGCTCCAAACGGGAGACCAATCGGAAGTCCCGACGCTGTTGTGGCCACGCACTTTCCAGAAATAGGTGGTGTTGGGGGCCAGGTCCACGCAGGGATAGCTGTTTGAACTAAGGGTAATATAGCCTGGAAAACCGGGGTCGGTGTGGAGAGTTAAATCATAGGAACTGGAGTTGATACCCGTCCAGTTGATGGTTTCAAAGGTGCCAAAACCGGTGGTCCCCGAAACAGGCAAGGGTGTATGGGGCACACCCGGAGCCTGGATGCTGATGCTGAAATCATCTATATACCAGCCCATCCCACCCGACTCACCATCCCAGACGGCCCGGTAGCCCACCCTGAAATCCTCACAGCCAGCCCAGGGACTGAGGTCAAAAGTATCCGTGACCAGATAACCGTTTAGAAAGCCTGACCCTGTGTAGCTGCTCCAGAGAGGATAGGACGCCTGGTCAAAACAGGGCCCCTCGGGATTGTTCTGAAGCGGGGTATCATAGATACCAGTACCGCGGTATGAGGAGGCCGGAAAGATATACCAGTTGTAACCACCATCGGTAGAATACTCGACATAGCCGTGATCAGTTTCAGCAGACAACAGACAGGCATGTCTGAAGCTAAGCGTGGCCGCGGTGACGGAGCTGAGATCATGCTGGCCACTCTCCATCAGGATCGCTTCTCCGCTTGTGGCTGGAATGGCATAGACCCCACCGGGATTGCCAGTCTCTCCTTGAATAGCCATCCAGGGGTTGTTGCTATACAGGTTAAAAAAACCACCCAGGCCATCATCGAAATCTTCCGTGAACGGGGTGGGAAAAAGCAATGGCGCGGTCACGAAATAATAGACCGGGCTATAGTAGGGTACCTGGGCAAAATTGCTGCAGGTGATGGCAAAATAATAGACCGCCATTCCTGCCAGCGGAGTGGGAAAATCTACATGGCCCTGACGGCTTGTGACGGTTTCGGGAAAAAAGAACAGGGACTCGAGGCCATCCCAGGTGGTCCCCCAATAGAAATTCCAGTTACCATATCCAGACCCATCTCCCCAGGTCCAATCAAGGCCGGTGGCATCAGGAGAAACTTCCAGGCTGCCAGGCACGATGCTGAAACCAGTGGGCTCCAAGGGAGCGCTGTAAAAGGACAGAAACAGGCCAGAAACTTCCATCGTATAGGGAAGCGGTTCAAAGTTGGGGCCAGTGACCTGCACGTAATACCTGTCCTGCACCGTGGCGGTGGGGCTGATCAAGAGGATACCACTGGTGGATGTAACCGAGGCCACCTCTACGATGTTCACATCATAAATCTTCACGTCCAGATAAGCTCCGGGAGTGAAGATAAACCTGATCTGACTTGCCTCTTCCGGCCAACCCTCATAATACCAGAAATCTATATCCGCGGGATGGCTTAAAACCCCGTTGTGGCTGCCGTTGTCACACCAGTATACGTTGTCAAAGATGTGACTGTCGTTGGGTTCCTGTTCAGTGATAGCGGGCAGAGCCGTGACGAGCAGACATAAGACACAAAGTACCTGCACAAGCGGACGCATAATACCTCTAGGTGGCGCGGCGTGATTTGGAAGGACGCGCTGCCAGCCACGCCATTGCTGTACCCTCTTATAAGATTCAGTGATTTGTCAACAATTATATGACCTCCGCGGCTGAAAAAGTAGCATATTGTGGATAGATTTCAGTCTGGCAGGGTCGAAGCGCTCCATCAGGTACCGTTCAGATTGATAGAACACGCGGAAAAGAAGGGATTGATGTGATCATAGCTATGTGCGTGGAATAACACGTCAAGTAGAAACCTCATGAAGTGCGATTAAAATCTCATTTTATTATAATATTGTGCGATTTGAAACGCAGAACTTGAGGTAGATGAGGGCTGGTTTTCGTAACATAAGATCATCCAGGGCTTTATGTTGTGGGTGTCTTTTGCCATTTTCCGTATTACTTCATCTATCTGTCTCATGAATTGCGGCGCTTCTACTGTGTGAAACCTGCCAGCAGCCTGCTCAGCTCCAGCCGCTCAGGATCAAGCTCCTGCCGGCCATAGGCATCCAGGAAGACGTCTTTGTATCTATCGGTCTTGAGGTTATAGGCCAGGGTCCAGATTCCCCAAAACAGGTCATAGTGCCGGTCTCCCACCCCTCCGGTGCCAAGGTCCACAAAGCCACTAAGACGGAAATCCCTCAGGAGGATGTTGGGCAGGCAATAGTCTCCGTGGATCACCACCTCGTCTCTGCCCAGAGCTTTGAGCCGGTCAAGCTGTCTGGCCGCAGGGGATAAATCCTCTGTGATGATGGCAGAATCTTTGTAGCCGCGGTTGATATTGGCCTGGCTTTCAGAGATCAGCTCCGCGGTCCTGCCCTGGATGGGACATTCCCGCACAGGAAGCTGGTGGACCAGCCTCAGGCTTTCGCCAAAAACCGCAGCCAGACGATCCGGAGCTTGTAGATGCCCGTCCGAGATGCCATCTTCTCCCTCCAGGGCTTCCGTCAGCAGATAATCGTGATATTCATCGCTCACAAACTCGAGCACTGCCGGGGCCAGTCCATGCGAGTGCATAAACCTGTTCATCTGCACTTCTCTTGCCAGTTTACCGGCTTGGGCTATCTTCAGAAAAGCCCTGATGTCCCCTTCCAGATAGATAGTTCTGGCCATGTCGGAACAGCTGCTGTCATAGGTCCTGGCCCCATGGATGTAGGGCCGGACCCGTGGCGGCAGAGTGGTCGGATCAATGTGAATGAGTGTTTTGTTCATTATTATTGCCACGGCCAAGACCTGACCTGTTAGGTCACTGAGCGCCTGGCATATCCTTCCTTGGAAACTTACCTCGTTTTACAGCGTTCTTTACGAGTCGTCTCTCAGGAACAATGGGATATTAGCCATAAATCCTGTCAATCGATATCCTGAGTTGTTTCACTGCTCCGGAAGGGATGCCCGGACGATTATGCAACCCTCCCATCATCAAAAAACCACCTTTGTCTCTTTTAGATTGGTCTGAGGCGCATAAGTGTAGGGAGGCTTGGGCAATAGGGCTGGCCTGCCTCCCAAAAAAATACTTGACTGGTAAAGATAAGCTAAAACTATGTGTTTGCCTTTATTTTTCTTTACAAATAGAGCAAAGGGAGGCCTGTTAAGCTTCCTCTAACTGACAACAAGGCTAAGATATAGATACAGACGCACTACATCAGTACAAGATGAAAAACCCAATGTTTATAAGTTAAGGAGATTCACAAAAAAAAACCTCTCAGATCATCACTCTCATTCTCCTGCTGGCATTCACGGTTCTGGCCCTTAATGCCGCCACCCACACAGTGAAAAAGGGAGACACCCTATCCGGTATCGCCAATAAGTATGGCCTCCCACTTTCCCAACTCAAAGAAATGAACAACCTGTCCTCAAACACGATAAAGATCGGCCAGGTCCTGCAGGTGGATGAGGAATACGAAGAAGAGATTTACGGCGAAGAAGACGGCTCTTACCCCGAAGAATACGATTATTATGAATATCGGGTCCGGGAGTTGAAGAAAGCGTTTGGCGAATGGTATGGCAATCCCGAGCTTGTGAGCCTGTCCAAAGAGGAATTGGATGACTTCGTCTCAGATAGTGTAGCCGAGAAGACCTATCCCCTGAGCATGTTTGCGCATGGCTCAATAGAAAGATGGAAGATAAGGATCCCGCTGGAGAAGCTTCAATCCAGGAGCAAATAATCTACCTCGATCCCGAAACCTTCGATCAAGCCATTGAACTTGCCACGCGGGCGAAGCTGGGATTCATAAAAGACACCATGATGAAATACAAAGCCCAAATGCTGGCAGGACATGCAGAGAATGAAAGACAATTGAAGGAGTTTGAAGAACAGGAAGCCCAAAGAAAGCAAGAAGAAGAGTCAAAACGCAATAAATCCCAAAAAGGTCTGTTTGATCTATCTTTTGGCATGACGCAAAGCCAGATGAAGGCAGCCCTCAAAAACAATGGCTTTACTCTGTCAAAAAGTATGGATTCAACTACCATGCTATACGGCAACAGCAGCAATAAGCTTGTCGATTACATACTTGTCAAACTCGACAACAACAACACGCTGAAGGGCTGGATGGTGGAGTATAGCACATTATCCCAAAGCCAGATTCAAAGTATCATTACAGTCCTGATGTCAAAACATGGAGAGGACTACAAAACGGATGAAGGAGCCCTGATCTGGGACCTTGGAAACAGCCGGACATGTGTGCTTGGCGGCCTGGATGGAACAGTCACTGTTTTTTAAACTGAGGATTAGACTACCATTTACCACAAACAATATAGAATATCTCAAAACTAATAGCTAAATCTTAGACAGTCACTTGCCTGAGGTACTGGTTATCTAGGGCCTTGATTATTACGCTTGGTTTCCAGACTGAAATGTTTGTTTCTGCGGCCTCAGGGCTTGTACGAATACTGCGTAGCGAGTCCTCACCCGTTGGAGTTCAAACGGCCACGATAAGAATATATATGGTAGCGAGTTTGCGGGCCGTTTGGACTTCAACCAGCCCACTCGAGAATATGATTGCTCTGATATCCTGCTTGAAGTCCATTCGAGGCACAGCGTGTTAAAAAAGCAACGTTTTAACCCCGTAGGGGTGTGGTAACGTCATAGCCCCCTGTGCAGCGAAGCGGAACGGGGGGGATCAAATGCGACAAGTCCATATGAGCTCCCCGGGAGCGGAACACATGTGAACTACATGCCGCCTGGGAAAAAGCGTGTATCACCCCCGAGGGGTTCAGGAGGTTTGGATATCCTACACTCCCATGGCGCGATGCTTCACGGGGGGGGGCTATAACATTTGGTCGCCATCCGGGCTCACGCAGGTCGGCTTAGCCATAATACTCAAACGGGACGGCAGTTTAGATTACTCCATCCCGCTGTGACTCACAGGCAATGATGTCACGATAATCGAATCTCGCATAAGCCCTTACCAGCAGCAACGTCAAATTAAGAACATGGCCCGACAACGGCGTATTGAGTCCCGCCAGGAACGACATTTCAGATAGGGTGACAAGCCCCTGCCTTGTTTGGAGTCCCGCCAGGGACGGTATTTCAGAGAGGGTATGCCTCACACAACATCTCCAGGCACAGAGAGCTGCCAAGATCAACTCCATATCAGACCAGAGGGAGACTTGTATGCCTCACACAAGATCTCCAGGCACAGAGAGCTGCCTCTATATATCTATGGGCGACACTCAGCCCGCTGCAATCGACAAGGTGGAAAACACGGCCTTAGCCTCTCCCCTTTATACCCTTATAAAAGTGTTACAACGTTTTCAGTTCGAGTCCATAAGGCCATATTGCCCTATTGCTTTACTCCTGTTTAAAACAAGGCTTTTCCCCGCCCGGTAACAATCTCAATCCTGCCGGACCTACCGCTCCAGAAGCTTTGCCACCGCTAAAGGAAACGAGCGTCCTCGTCTGTGAATACGCGTGTTTGTCTGATCGGAACGTGAACTCATCTTCTCATTTCTCATTGTTTTGGTGATTACGCGTTATGCGTGAAGCATTCACCCATGGTTACACTCGTTGCATTTCAAAGATATCTCATACTCTCATCTCTCATTGTAAATCCCCTCCCTCCTCTGCTTTCTCTGCTTTCTGTGAGGTTTGTTGGCTTTACGCGTTACGCGAGGCACGCGTATTTGTTACCGTCTTCACGGAAATGACAGTCGCTACGATCCACGCAAACGAGGACGTTTCCGGCTCCATTTGCAAGCGCGATCATTCTCACTTGTCAATCCTCAATTCTCAATTTAACCCGTTCCCTGTTCACCGGCATCATTCTCAATTCTCAATCCTCCATTCTCAATTTAATCCGTTCCCTGTTCACCCTTCACTGTTCACCGGCATTCTCAATTCTCAATCATCAATTCTCAATTTAACCCGTTCCCTGTTCACTGCCCAATTCTCCCCCAGTTTCAGCTTGACAGATATCAGAGCGGTAAATATTTGAAAATATCATAATAACCCAGGAGGAGTTATGAAACACCTGACTTGTATTATGCTTTTTATGATTGTCTTTTCGGTTCTTTTTGCTCTACCCAGCTATAGCGATTCCTTGTTCCAATCGGCATCCAGTGGCAACTGGCAGGCCCAGCTTGATCTTGGTAAATGCTATTTTTATGGAAGAGGAATAGAGAAAAACGAGCCTGAGGCGGTGGCATGGTATCGACGTGCCAGCACATCCGGAGAGGCAGACGCGTTGTTTCACCTGGGATATTGTTACACCCATGGACGTGGTGTTATCAGGGACAGAGCGGAGGGCTTCAGGCTTTGTCTGCAGGCGGCGAATTTGGGCCATGCGGAAGCCCAATTCTATGTGGGCCATGATTATAGATTTGGCCGGAGCCAGAAAATCGATCGGTCTCTTTCCTTCGAATGGATAAAACTATCTGCAGAGCATGGTTATACTGAAGCTCAATATCACCTGGGATTCATGTACTATGGAGGTAGCGGAACTGACATGGATTGGAAACTAGCGAAGTATTGGTATAAGAAAGCCGCAGAAAAAGGACATCCTGACGCAATCTTTCAGTTAGCCTTTGTCTCAACCGATGAAGAAGCTTTCCAGATTTTTACAACAGGGGCAGAAATGGGTAGTGCTAAATCTCAATACCATCTGGCTGTTTGTTATGAGGCGGGACGTGGTACAGAAAAGGACACGTCCGCAGCATTAAAATGGTATCACAAAGCCATCGAAAATGGTGATATTGAGGCCATGGCAACTATGGCCAGGAAACACCTGCAAGGCATAGGTGTTCCACAAGACATGTCGGAATCGCAACGTCTGTACAAGCTAGCATCTGATAATGGTGGGTCATATTATCTATTGGATTTTGCGGATAAATTCAAGGACGGGAAGGATGTTCCAAAAGACGAAAAGAAATACGCCCAGTTGTATCTTTACGCAGCCCAAAACGGCTACCCGCCGGCAATGTTTCAAGTAGGAAAGATATACGACCGGGGCATAGGTTTTGATCAAGATAAATGGGAAGCAGACCATTGGTGGAGTTTAGCTGCCAGGGAAGAATACAACAATTCAGTATATTCAATCGGGGTGGACTACTACTATGGCAAGGGCGTGCCAATAGATAGGAATCGAGCCGTGGAAATATTTCTAATAGCCGCCGAGAACGATCTCAGCGTAGCACAGTACAGTCTTGCCACATGTTATGAAAGCGGGATAGGGATTCCCAAGAATATGAGAGAGGCGGCGAGATGGTATCAATTGGCAGCCGATAATAACTATCCTCAAGCCCAGGCAAGGATGGGCTACCTCTGCACAAAGGGAGTGGGCGTTGTGCTCGATTATGAGCAGGCCTATTTCTGGTATCTGCTGGCAACTGCTAATGGGATAGAAGACGTTACCAGTCAACGTGATCAGGTCTCTGGTCAGTTGAGCTCTGATCAACGCCAACGCCTCCAAAAACAGGCGAAACAGTGGCTCGATGAATACTTCAAACGCGAGTCTGAATATTGAACGCAAGCGTTCAAGGGTCTGGATGACACCGGGATCGGGAACTCTGATGGTCCATGGAGTGATGATGCTATCGGTGAGTCCAATGACTGGCCCCGTCGTAGAAATGAGACTGAAAGATGCTGAAGGGCTCTTGGCTTATCTAACGGGAACCCAAGATCACACCCTGACAGATATCAGAGCGAAAATAGTTGAGAATATCATCAGTGACGGGGAGGAAGTCCATAACATGAAAAGTCATAAGGAGTTCACGCAAATGCCAAAGCTAAATCTCACGTTTATCTGTATCCTGCTCATGGTCGCATGCGGTCTGGCGGCAGAGGAAGTGAATCATGATTCATCAGCTGATTCACTCTGTTATGCCGATACACTGGATGTCTATACTCCAGAGCCCATTACGCCAGTAGATATCTTCATTGACGGTATCATGGACAAAAATTATGCCCTTTGCGATTCCATGATTGCCGCGGGCTTTAACCTCTCAGCCAATGCCGATGAGATCGAGGAGTTCAGCGTGATAATGATATGTGAAGCCTTGCTGGGGCTTGACGACGCGTCATATTGGGGCAATTGGACAGATGAGTATTATGACGAATTTGTCAATCAGGAAGAGGAGTATTTGCTAAATATGGTGATGATGCTGTCCCATTATGGTTTTAAGGCCAAAAGAAAGGATGAGTGGATATATTGGGCCGATCGTTGGGATTTAAAGAGTCTGGTGAGTGCAATAAAGAAGTATCTAAAGGAGTAATATTCAATTCCTTCCCAAAATCCCTTTTTCCCTTCTTCCGCATTCCATGAATTCTCAATTCTCAGTTAGTCAAATCCCGCAAATCCCTTTTTCCCTTTTTCCGCGTTCCATGAATTCTCAATTCTCAATTCTCAGTTAGTCAAATCCCGCAAATCCCTTTTTCCCTTTTTCCGCGTTCCATGAATTCTCAATTCTCAATCCTCAGTTAGTCAAATCCCGCAAATCCCTTTTTCCCTTTTTCCGCGTTCTATTAATTCTCAATTGTCAATCCTCAATTCTCAATCGAATTCTGTCTTTGACAGAAAATCCCTATAGAAGACATAGATAACAAAGCAAATATTCGTCTGTGTGCCAAGCCGATAAAGCCAACCGGAGCAGACGGACCATAGGGACGTGGATGAACAAAGAAGCCAGGGCCAGTGCCAGTTTCCACTTCCACTGGCTGTGACAGATTCTCCCCCCTTGGTATTACGGGATCATTGCGGGTGGCACCCGCAATGATCCCGCAATGATCCCGTAATAGAAATGGGGAAGCCATGAACTGGGCTTACTACAGGATTACTTCAAAAGCGTCCACAAGAGCTCCAAATGAGCCACGCGCCGAATTGGAATTCAACGCTACGGCCACGGCAAACGAGGACGTTAGCCACTCCACAAGCGCGTTCCCCGTTCACTCTTCACCCTTCACTGTTCACCGGCATCATTCTCAATTGTCAATCCTCCATTCTCAATTTAATCCGTTCCCTGTTCACCCTTCACTGTTCACCGGCATCATTCTCAATTGTCAATCCTCAATTGTCAATTGAAATCAGTCCTTGACAGAAAATCCCGATTGAAAACATAGATAACAAAGCAATTATTCGTCTGTGTGCCATGCCGATAAAGCAAAACGGAGCAGACGGACTTAGGGAAGTGGATGAACAAAGAAGCCAGTGCCAGGATCAAGATCAACAAGCTGCTGGAAGAGGCAGGCTGGAGTTTTTTTGACTCCGGAGGCAGGAAAGCCAATATCCAGCTTGAGAAAAACGTCTGGATCACTCAGCAGCAGCTCGATGAACTGGGTGAAGATTTTGAGCAGGCGAACAAGGGCTTTATTGACTATCTCCTGCTGGATGATATGAGCTTTCCGGTCATTGTGCTGGAAGCCAAACGCGAGAGCAAAGACCCTCTGGACGGCAAAGAACAGGCCAGGCGCTATGCCAAAGCCCAGGGTGCCAGGTTTGTGATCCTCTCAAACGGAAATCTGCATTACTTCTGGGACCTGGAAAGAGGCAATCCCTCCATCATCGTAAGGTTTCCCACTCCCCAATCCATCAACCAGATCAAGAAGATCAAGCCCAATCCCCTCAAGCTGGTGAACGAACAGGTCAACTCAGACTACATCCTGCTCAGTCAATATCCCGGCTACCAGAAAGATCCCTCCTGGATAGACGAATCCAGCCGCAGCAGGTTCCTCAGCGAGGGCGGCTATAGCCTGCTGAGAGATTACCAGCTCAGGGCCGTGAGGAGCATCCAGACCGCCGTCTCAGAAAACAAAGACCGCTTCCTGTTTGAAATGGCTACCGGAACGGGAAAGACAATGGTTGCAGCCGCCACGATCAGACTTTTCCTGCGTAGCGGCAACGTTCACCGGGTTCTGTTTCTGGTGGATAGGATCGAGCTGGAAAACCAGGCCAAGAAAGCCTTCCAGCACTATCTGAAACAAGATTACACCATCCGCGTCTATAAAGAAGGCCGGGACGACTGGGAAAAAGCCAACGTCCTGATCTCCACAGTTCAAAGCCTCTACGACATCTACAACAAGGTGTTTTCCCCCACCGATTTTGGTTTGGTGATCTCAGACGAGGCCCATCGCAGCGTCAACGGCAACGCCAGGGCCCTGTTTGAGTATTTCGGAGGCTACAAACTGGGGCTCACGGCCACACCCAAAGATTATCTGAAAAGCGTCAACATAGCTCAGCTTCAGTCAGACGATCCCCGCAGCCTGGAACGGCGGATCATGCTGGACACCTACAAGACCTTTGGCTGCGAAAGCGGTGAGCCCACCTTCCAATATACCTTGCTGGACGGAGTTAAAGACGGCTTTCTGCTCAATCCCTATGTGATCGACGCCCGCACCCACATCACCACCCAGCTGCTCTCCGATAAAGGCTATCAGGTGATGGTCTATGACGAAGACGGCCATCCCCAGGAGCGGATCTTCCGGCATAAATCGTTTGAAAAGAAGTTCTTTTCCAATGCCACCAACAGGCTTTTTTGCGAGACCTTCATCCAAAAATCCCTGCGTGATCCCCTCACCGGAGAGATCGGCAAATCAATTGTATTCTGCGTGAGCCAGAAACACGCCTCCAAGATCACCAGGCTGCTCAACGAAATGGCCGATAAATACTTCCCCGGTAAATACCAATCCGACTTTGCCGTTCAGATCACCTCAAATATCGCCTCCGCCCAGCAGATGAGCATCAACTTTCAAAACAACAACCTCAACGGCTATACCCGCTGGCAGGAAGGCTATAAATCATCCCGCAGCCGGGTCTGCGTGACTGTGGGAATGATGACCACCGGCTACGACTGCACGGACATCCTCAACCTGGTGATGCTGAGGCCGATCTTCTCACCCTCGGACTTTATCCAGATCAAAGGACGCGGCACCCGCAAACACACCTTCAAATACTCAAACCGGGTGGATGGCCAGGTGTTGGAAGCCAGCCAGCCCAAGACCGCCTTTCACCTCTTTGATTTCTTTGCCAATTGCGAATACTTTGAAAAGAAATTCCGCTACGACGAAGTGCTGAAGCTGCCGCAAATCCTTCCTGCCAAAGATAGCGATAAACCATTGGAAGGTGGAGAGGGAGATATCCCTGCCGATTCCAGGTCCGGCACCTATGACTATCTGGGCCACGACATGATCCAGGACCTTTCCGAGCAAGCCATCGGCCTGCAAGGCATGAAGGTGGACCGCCAGATGTTTAACCGCTTTGCCGATGAGGTGAAGTCCCACCCCATAGTCAAAAAGCTGGTGGAGCAGGAAGACTATCCCTCTGCCGAGCGCTACATCTCCGAAAAGATCTTTAACCGTCCCCAGGATTTCTTTAACCTGGCCAAGCTCCGCAAGTCCCTCAATATAGACTGGCGGGCCCCCTTCCGTCAGATCCTGGACCTCGCTCTTGGAAGGGTGGACAGGATCAAGACGCGCACCGAGCTCTTTGAAGAGGAATTTAACAAGTTCCTCAGCATTCACCACCCCGAAAGCCGCTATGTGCCTTATGCCAAACGGCTTTTCAGGGCATACCTATCCGATGAGGATATCCGCAGGCTGATAGACAAAGGCCGCTACGCGGAGCTTATGACACCCCTGCTCAGCATTGACGACGTGAACATGCTCAACGGCTGGAAGCAGGTGATCCCCCAATACATCAAAGACTATATCCCCCTAAACTACTTTATGAATTGAGAACTTATGCTGGATCAGACTACCAAAAAGAGAATCGACAACGCCTGCGACATCCTGGTGGGAAAGGTTCCCACTCCCCTGGCCCAGGTTGAGCAGATCACCCTGGCCCTCATCTATAAATTCATGGCTGATATGGATAAACGTTCCCTATCCATGGGAGGCCAGGCATCCTATTTCTCCGGAGATTATGAAAAATACTCCTGGGACAACCTGATGGACACCCGCATCGGAGCTCAGGAACGGGCCAACCTCTACGAAGAGGGACTGAACCGCCTTAGCACTCATTCCGGGCTTCCGGAGCTCTTCAGAGGCATTTTTAAGGAAGCTTCGGTGCCCTATCGCTCCTCCCATACCCTCAACCTCTTTCTGAAAGAGATCGACGGCTTTAGCTATGAGGACTCTGAGAACCTGGGTGACGCCTATGAGTATCTCCTGGGCAAGACTGGCTCCCAGGGTGAGGCAGGGCAGTTTCGCACCCCCCGTCATATCATAGATTTCATCGTCCAGGTGGTTGATCCCAACAAGTATGACACCATCCTGGATCCCGCCTGCGGAACCGCCGGATTCCTGATTTCGGCCCTCAAACATATTTACCGCAGCAACACCAAAGAGATCGAAGGCGACCTGCTGAGCACCCAGGAACTGATGGCCCTCTCCAACAACGTGTTCGGTTATGACATCACTCCCGATATGGTGAGGATATCCCGGGTCAACATGTTTTTGCACAACATCAAGCAACCCCACATCTATGAGTATGACACCCTCTCGTCTCTGGACCGCTGGGAAGACACCTATTCCTGCATCCTGGCCAATCCCCCCTTCATGACTCCCAAGGGTGGAGTGGTTCCTCATAACCGCTTCAGCATCAAGTCCACCCGCAGCGAAGTGCTCTTTGTGGATTACATCCTGGAACATCTCACCCTGGATGGCAAGGCTGGGATTATTGTGCCGGAAGGGATTATCTTTCAAAGTGGAAAGGCACACAAGCAACTGCGCAAAATGCTTGTTGAACTCAATTATCTGGTAGGTGTTATCTCGCTCCCCAACGGCGTTTTTAATCCGTATGCTGGTGTAAAAACTTGTATACTTTGGATTGACAGGACACTGGCGAAGAAAACCGATAAGATCATTTTCATTACAATAAATGACGATGGTTTCGACCCCGGAAAGACAAAAAAACCTATACAAGCAAACGACCTACCCAATTCTTTATCAATCCTGAATGACTTCAGGGATCACATCCTAGCGGGTAGAGAGCTACTCTATCAGGATGATCAAGACACTATCATGGTTAATAAGGCAACAATCATGAAAAGTGAAGATAACAACCTTAGCGGGCTAAGATATTCAGATAAAACAAACAAGGAATCTCGATGGAGGTTGGTTGAGTTACGGGAACTGGTTCAGATAGTTTCTGGAGGTACTCCTGATTCAAGTATTGATACTTATTGGAATGGCCCAGTAAACTGGGTTACCTTGGTAGATTTGCCACAGAGCGACTATGTAAGCGTTATTACAAATACTCAAAGAACGATTACTACCGAAGGTCTTAATAACTCATCTGCTAAGATACTTCCCGTAAACTCTGTTTTAGTCTCATCAAGAGCGACAATAGGCAGAGTAGGTATTAACACGATACCTCTTGCAACAAATCAAGGGTTTAAAAACTTGATCGTAAAAGACGTCAATGTACTCGACTATAAATTTCTGGCATATTTAATGCGGTCTATGAAGGACAAATTAGAGTCTATGGGTATAGGTGGCACATACAAAGAAGTATCGAAATCAAGATTTGAGAGCATTAGAGTCCCCCTCCCTCCTATGTCGGCTCAAGAAGAGCTTGTTGCAGAGCTAGATTCATATCTGAAAATCATCGATGGAGCAAGACAGGTAATAGAGAACTGGAAACCCAGAATTGACATTGATAGTGAGTGGCCAGTAACATGTCTTGGAGATCTGGTAAAATTCAATTCTTCGAGTAGAACAGTCAGAAGGCTAGCCGATGATACTCCTGTGAGCTTTATACCAATGAGTGATATAGAGATCGGTGAAGTATATACTCAACCAGTAGATGTCAGACTCCTAAAAGACGTGCGAAGTGGATACAAACAGTTTTTTGATAATGATATATTGCTTGCTAAGATAACCCCCTGCTTTGAGAATGGAAAGATAGGAATTGTGAAAGGTCTTTTGTATGGATTTGGCTTTGGGTCCACTGAGTTCTTCGTTATCAAATGCGGTGAGCAGATTTTGCCTGAGATTGTATATATTTACTTATCATCCTCGAAGTTCCGAGAATACGCAAAGCCCTTTATGACTGGTTCCGCAGGCCAGAAGAGAGTACCAGAATATGTAATCTCAGATTATCCGATACCTGTTCCACCGATAAAGGAACAGGAATTAATAGTCGCGAATCTGTTAAAAGAACTACAGTATCTAGATGTTCAAAAAGAGCTAATCAAACTCTACCAAATCAGAATTGATAAAGCTATTTGCAAGCTATGGGATAAAAGATGATACATGAATACTCCCATGTAATTTAAGAGTGAGTTTCATTTAATGGGTTGCTACTGCATTTTTGAGATCAATGGCAGTGAGTTGCTATCGAATAAAAGCTATATTCCAAGCAACTGGTGCATTCTTTTCCATCAATCCGAGCTTCGTATATCTGAAGAAATTGCATACTGGGATGATGAGCATGAAACTTATACAAGAGCAGCTTTGGAAAGTACAACGACAAGACTTATTGAAAGACTAAACATCTTAGGCTTTAGTTATGATCGTGCTGTTGAAAAAATCAATTCTTACATCGATAATTGTACTAAAGAGGGAGGAGATGAATCTGTCTCAGTTGACGAAGTTGGAAGGTGGATCAATGCAGTTGTAGAATACTTAAATCAAAATGATAAGACGAAAGTTGATAAGTTCGACATTGATTCATATCAAGAATTCTTGAACTGCTTGAGTAGTTTGTTTGGTCTACCTTGCTCTGATGACAGAGAGATATTGTTGATGATATTGTCTCGGTTTCCAGAGAATACGCCTGCTGCATTGGACTATTCTGAGCTATATGATCGGACGATTCCACCAGACGATGATGTTGTGTCCCTAGCTAAGGTACAGGCCCTGAATGGTTCAATAACAAGAGAGAATATTGTCATTATCGCAGAGGGAGCTTCCGATCTTGTCTATCTTGAAAAAACGCTCGATATCCTTTACCCGGAAATGAGTAATTATTTCAGCTTCTTTGACATAAAAAGCCCTAGAGTACCAGGCGGAGTTGAAGAAATCGTTAGATTAGTTAAAGGGATTATTGGTGCTAAAATCAATAGTCGATTTTGCGTGATATTCGACAATGACTATATTGGGTTGTCTGGTCTAAACAGACTAAAAGGAATAAAGATACCTAAGAACATAACATTAATGCACTATCCAGACATGCTAGCTTTCGAGTCATATCCTGTTGTGATTGACAGAAGGTTGAGAAATATGAACATTAATCGGGTTGGATGTAGTATCGAGTTGTATTTTGGCCAGGATGTTCTCTGGGAGCATGGCTCATTATCACCTTTACAACTTACGGACAATGGTCATGGCCGACAAGCGAGAATAATGAATAAACCCAGAATTCAAAAGAAATTCAAAGAGAAATGTAAACAAGCTTTGAACCAAGGCATACACCCAGAACAGGATTGGTCAGGAATGAGAGCTATTTGGGATTCGATCTTCAAGGCTGTTTGCGATAACTATCCTGAGGCCATGTATCCATGTAAAGATTTCTTTTGCTAACTGTATATCAGCAACAAATACAATATTTTGATATTTCTAAATAAAATAAGGAGTTTGAAATGAGTAACGTCTGGTGCGTCAGAGCAGAATTCGGTAAATACGCTGAAGCATTCGTCAAAAACGGCTATGTGGCAATTGGTTGGCTGGATAGAATTGACTTAGGTTTAGTCAAATCAAAGGACGAGTTGTATCCCCTTTATAGGGAGGCTTACCCAAATGACACAAGTAACGTAGTAGTGGGGCAACAGGTTGGACAGATCTCGAGGTTTTTGTTTGAATTGAAAGAGGGAGATTATGTTATAACTCCCTCATCTAATACCGAGCAACTCTATTATGGGATAATTGAAACGGAGAATTCATACTTCTATCAGATAGAGAGTGATGAATGCCCATATCGCCACAGGAGAAAAGTATCTTGGTTTAAGGATGCTTTGCTGAGAAGCGGGTTTTCAGTGCCATTTCAAAATACAATACGTTCTTCATTGACCGTGTTTAGCATCTCTCACCGGGACGAGTTTTTAGAGTCGATTGGCCAAGGAGACGCAGCTGTTACAAAAACAGTCCATGATTCCTATAGAGTAGTTTTGGAGCAGATTCTTCGCCTTGATCCATCTGAATTTGAAATCCTGGTTGGTCATCTACTTACTGCCCTCGGGTTTGATGGTACCAAGGTTACAGGCAAGGTTGGTGATGGCGGAGTGGATGTAATTGGTGAACTGGATGTGTACAACCTGGCCAAGGTAAAACTATTTGTCCAGGCAAAAAGGTATAGGCTGGATGCTAAAATCAAATCTTCTATAGTTAAGGCTCTTCGTTCAGCCATTCCAAAAGATGGGCAGGGTGCTTTTATCACGACAGCAGATTACGACAAGAAATCCAATGAGATTGCAATGGATCCCAATTTTCCCCGCATTGGATTGATCAACGGTAAAAAACTTGTTGATCTTCTTATCAGTCATTGGGACAATATCCCTGTTGAGTTTCAAGAAAGATTAGGCTTGGAGCCGGGTTTGGTTCTGAAGTGAAATTGCATTCAAGGAGCCCAAATGAGGTTTGACGTTTATTGCGACGAGAGCTACCCAGATTTGTTTAGTTCAACACACTCCAGGGTCCCATATATGTTTATTGGAAGTGTTTGGCTGGAATCCGATAATAGAGACCTGTTTAAAAACGAAATACACAGAATTCGAGATAAACATCTGATGGGAAGCGGAGAGACCAAGTGGAACAAGATATCCAGATCGAGAATAGGATTCTATCAAGATCTTATTGACTGGTTTATTGATAAAGGGGATGATCTCAGATTCAGATGCATCGGTATTGACAGCACCAAAATCAATCTGGTAAAGTATCACGAAAACGATCAGGAATTAGGTTTCTACAAGTTCTACTACCAGATGCTGCATCATTGGATTCTTGAATCTTTTGAGTATAGAATTTTTTGTGACTCTAAGCCTATGAGTACCAAAAGCCGCCTGAATACTCTCCAGAAATGCCTCATTAATGCAAACAAATCATCTGTCATTAAATGTGTGCAGGCTGTCCATTCCAATGAGTCAGTCCTGATTCAGCTTACAGACGTTCTTTTAGGCATCGCTTCTGCTAAGTTTAATGAGAGCGTTTCTCAGAAATCTCTTAAAGGACAATTGATCACACATCTTGAGGAAAAGATGGGCAGAGCTATCATGCCAACCAGTAGGTGTGAGAATAAATTTAACGTTTTCATGATTGACCTGCAAGGTGGCTGGTAGGTGTCGGCTCCTTCTCTAGTTCAATATGAAACAGAATCTGAGTATAAAGATCATTACATTGATGTTTATTGCAGGTCTGGAATCCGCACATTTGACGGATTCTCTGTTAGATTTGCTGCTCGTACGTTTGAGCACGCATTTTACAAGTCTTCAGATCGCAGCGACGTCAAAGACACATTCTCACCTGAAAGAGCGGAAAGGATAGACTGGATTAAGTATGCCCTGGAGAGCCCAGACGGTGATATCAGGGCAGGATGGGATAAAAGAAGGGGTAAGTACGATTTTGAAAGACGCGTGGCTATCGTTATGGGAGATTACGTAGTAGTGATTAGCATCCAGGATAGAGAAAAGAAAAAGGCGGTTTTTATAACCGCTTACATAGCAGATGCGGACGCTTTACCCAAGATACTGAAAAGCCCCGAATGGAAATAAAAAAAACCGTCGATTTGACCAAGCTGGTTCGACGGCAACCTATGCAGGTTCGACTACCTCAGGTAGCGAACAAATACAAACTATTCAACTTAGCTTGAGTGTCAAGCTTTTTTTCGGTAAATTGGCGATATTTCAAGCGAGTTGCAGTTATCCTCGCCATAAGAAAGATCAGATATAGTCCAGTTGCAGATTGAGCTTCTTACAGTTCTTCTGCGATATTCACCTTGACAGATTGAATATGCACATTACATTGTCCACATAATGCAGAAAACCTGCAATCGAGGTGGATATGATCATCAGTTTTAGCTGCCAGAACTTCCGTTCGATCCGGGAGAAAGTCACTTTGGATCTTCAGGCCAGTCCGGATAAACACCAGAGAGAGTATTTTGTGGTGGATGTGCCAAAGCCGCGGCTGAAGGTACTCAAGACCGCTATGATCTATGGGGCCAATGCGTCTGGCAAGACCAATATTCTGTTGGCGTTGGATGCAATGCGGAGGATTGTGACCTCTGCCAGTCAAAACAAGGATGCGGCAATCCCCGTCCAGCCGCATGCCCTGGAAAGAGATAAGGCCAGTGTGTTTGAGATTGCCTTTGTGGAAGACGGAATCCTGTATGAATTTCATCTGGAGCTTTCCGAAAGATGCATCATCAGCGAAACTCTGTATCACTACCCCAAACGAAGCAGAGCTTTAATCTTTGATCGGCAGTTGAAAGATGCCTCTAGCTTTGAGTATAGCTATAAATGGACGGGCGCGGAGTTTTCCACCCAGCAGATGGATGCCATGAATCTTCTGCTGCAAAACCGCACGGTGATTTCCGGGGTGGGATCTTTCCAGTATAGTGGTCCGATCAATGTGGCCAGAGAGTGGTTTGCGAAGCGCCTTATGCCAATTGTAAACCCCAAGACTGAGCTATTCTTACACTGCATGGACAATTACCTGCTCCGCAAGGAACCAAACATCACCAGGTTTTTCATTGATCAACTTCAAAAAGCCGATTTGAATATTGAGGAGATCAGGGCTTATCAACACAAGATTCATCTTGGCCAGATTCCTGAGCCTGCCAGGAGCAACATGATTAAACAGGGTACCGTGTCACTCAATGCCACCGTGGTCAACGCTGAAGTGATAGTCAGAGACCTGACGATAAAGCACAATACCCAGGGACAATCCTTTGAGCTCAGTTACAATGATGAATCCATGGGAACTCAAAGATACTTTGGTATCATCGGCCTGCTACTGGAATTACTGGCCAGCAAGATCATCCTGATCGACGAGATCGAGAGCTCTTTGCACAATGACCTGCTGATCCACTTCATCTCCAGTTTCCTGAAGAATTCTGCCGGGGGACAATTGATCTTCACTTCTCATAACACGGCTTTGCTGAATGAAAAGGAGATCATCCGCAGGGATTGTGTATGGATCACAGACAGGAAAGAAGACGGAAGCACTGAGCTGACCAGAGTTTCGGCCTATCCGGTGCGCAAAGAGCATGCCCTGGACAGCCTCTTTAAAAAGGGGCTGATAGGAGGAAAACCCAATCTGGGACCCATCGAAATCGAGGACATCCCCAATGGGCAAACGCTCTAACCCACCGGAAAAGCAGTTCAAGAGGGTTATCAGCATCTTCTGTCCGGGAGATGTGGAAAGGGCATATCTGGAGAAGCTGAAAGCGGATAGATACCCTAATGGACCGCGTGTGGATATCAAGCCCAAGCTGGGCCAGGCTGATAAGTATGCCGATGTGATGGACGACATCGCGGATCTGCTGAGTGATTCCACCGGGACAGAGCTGGTCTTCTATGTGAATGATATGGATGCGATCGTGGCTCAAGGAAAATTGGCCGCGTACGAATCAAAGAAGAACAGACTGAAAAGGAAAGCCGGTGATCGAGTCGTTTTTATTGAGTCCATGCCCTGCATCGAGTTCTGGTTTCTGCTGCATTTATGCTATCTGGACAGATATTGGGCATCCTGGGAGGAGCTAAAGCCCGAGCTCCTGAGAAAGATTGCCGGTTATGAAAAGACCAGGCCCAGAGTGACCAGACTGTATGACGAGATCAGAGAGCAGCTCGCTGAAGCCATTGAGAGAGCAAAGAGAAGCACGGCAAAGCATGAAGAGGGCCTAGAGGCTTGCTCATACACGTATATGCATCAGTTGATCGAAAAGCTGGATGAGGTGTTTTGCAGGTGAGAGCTGCGCTGTGAGAGCTGACGCTGTGAAAGCAGTTCTTGCTGGTTAGAGCTCTGCGAGCTGGTTAGAGACTCCGGCTGGTGAGAGGCTGCGCTGTGAGTGTAATTGCGCACATAGTTCTTGACACAAAAAGGCAAATTGGATTTATGTAATATCGGAATTTGATTCCGAAATTGCATAGAAAAGAAGGTGTCAATGGTCACCAGAGAGATGCAGGAACGGCTGGAGGTCCTCACCAGAGGATTTCCGGTTATTACGATCACAGGACCCAGGCAGTCCGGCAAGACTACCCTGGCCAGGATGGCCTATCCGGATCACGCCTTTATTGATCTCGAGAGTCTGATCACGCGTCAAAGGGCAAAAGAGGATCCCGCTTCCCTGTTTGGAGACGGCAGGGGTTGTTACATTCTGGATGAGTTTCAATATGTGCCGGAGCTGCTGTCGCATGTAAAGGTCCTGGTGGACCGAAACCAGATCGCGGGCCAGTTTGTGCTCACGGGATCAAACCAGTTTTCCATGATGAAGGATGTGTCTCAATCCCTGGCGGGACGGACGGCTATCCTTGAACTGCTGCCCTTCAGCTATCGGGAGGCCTATCCGGAGGGCGCTCAGTCCGTCTATCAGGTGATCCACAGAGGAATGTATCCGAGACTGGTAGCTCATAAGATGGACGCGGGCCTGTTTTACGATTCATATATCAGCACCTATCTGCAGAGGGACGTCCGGATGCTTAGCAACGTGCAGGACCTGGACACGTTTTCCCGTTTTCTGGCCTTGTGCGCTGGCAGGACAGGCTCTATCCTCAACAAGGAATCTCTGGCCAACGATGTGGGAGTGGACGGAAAGACCGTGAGCAAGTGGCTTTCCCTGCTGCAAACCAGCTATATCGTGTATATGCTGAAGCCCTGGCATGGAAACCTCTCCAAACGGCTGATCAAGAGTCCCAAGCTCTATTTCTATGACACTGGACTGGCCTGCAGGCTCCTGGAAATGAGGGACGCCGACGATCTGGCAGCTCATCCGCTGCGGGGAAACCTGTTTGAAAACTATGTGGTGGCCGAAATCCTGAAACACTTCTACAATAGCGGAACCCGGCCTCCCCTCACGTTCTACCGCGAATCGAACGGGACCGAGGTGGACTTGCTGATCGAACGAGGCGGCAGGCTGGTCCCGATTGAGATCAAGTCTGCTGCCACAATCAACAGCTCATTCTACCGCAATCTGCTCAAGTTTGCCGCGCTGGGCCTGAATGCCGATAAAGGAACGCTGGTGTATTCCGGTGCCGAGAGCTGGGAAAACGAAAACTGCAGGATTGTGGGATGGAGGGAGGTTGTGCCTGGTGAGAGCCGTTCCGGCTGGTGAGAGGCTTCGCCTGGTGAGAGCGTTCCGCTAGTGAGAGCTCTGCGAGCTGGTTAGTGCCTTTGGCAGGTGAGATGCTGCGCATGTCAGGGGTGGAGCAGGAGATCAGGATTATGGCTTGACATCCATTCCCGGTCTAAATTCTTTACAAGTAGTGCTAGAATCACTTCATAAACAAAGAATGAGGTTTTGATGATCAGAGACAATGAGATGCCAGCAATTGCAATTCGAGACCTGAAACGGTTCTTTGAAGACGAATCAAGCATATCTATCACTGAGATGACAGGATAGATTAGGAGACAGTCATGAAGTTTGAAGACTTTGTTTCTGGTGTATATCGCAATCAGTATCAGTACAAGAGCTTTATGCCCAGTAAGATCAATCAGGAATGGACCTGGGAAGACCCGCGTATAAACGTGTTGCTTGAAAGGGCTACCCAGGCACTGGGCGAGTTGAACGCGTTTTCCCGGATCGTGCCCAACGTTGATCTGTTTATCCAGATGCACATCCTGAAAGAAGCCAATACATCCAGCCGGATTGAAGGTACCAGGACCGAGATTGATGACGTGGTAAAGGATGCCGAATCGATTGAGCCAGAAAAGAGAGATGACTGGCAGGAAGTGCGGAACTATATGAAAGCGATGAATGAGGCGATCCAGCATCTGGACTCATTACCGCTGTCACTACGGCTGATCAGGAGAACCCATGAGATCCTGATGAATAACGCGAGGGGCGAACACAAAATGCCTGGTGCTTTCAGGGCCAGCCAAAACTGGATCGGTGGATCTTCTTTGACGGATGCGGCATATATTCCTCCTCATGTCGTTGATATGCCTGAATTGCTGGATGATTTTGAGAAGTTTCTTCATAATGACAGCATCCAGATACCGCACTTGATCAGATGTGCTCTGGCTCACTACCAGTTTGAAACCATCCATCCGTTTCTGGATGGCAATGGGCGGATCGGAAGACTACTGATCACGCTATATCTGGTTAGTAATAAGTTATTGCTAAAACCCACTTTATATCTATCAGAGTATTTTGAGCTTCACCGGGGGCAATATTATGACGCGCTTACCAGAGTAAGAGAATCAAACGATATCGGGCATTGGGTGCGCTTATTTCTTCAAGCAGTAGTGGATACCGCAGAGAAGGGAAAGATAACTTTCGACAATATACTGTCACTGCATAGGAACATAGAGAATGACCTGGTGAAACTTGGAAGAAGAGCAGAGAATGCCAGGAGGCTTTTGATGCATCTCTATCAATCACCGGCAATAACCGTCAAACAAGTTGAGGAAGTCCTGGGGATACAATACTATGCTGCCAATATGTTAATAAATAGTCTTGTAGAGATGGAGATTCTTGTGGAATCAACAGGCTACGCCAGAAATCGCGTCTTTATCTTCAAAAGGTATGTTGATACATTCATCGGGTAAAACATGATATGGATTCCCATATTGTGTTTTGGGGCTGCGAAAACAACATATAGAATTCCATATTGTGTTTTGAGGCTGCGAAAACAACATATAGAATTCCATATTGTGTTTTGAGGGCGCGAAAACAACATATAGAATTCCATATTGTGTTTTGAGGGCGTGAAAGTATAATATGGTGAGAGCCCTACCGGCTGGTGAGAGGCTGCGTAGGCGAGAGCTCTGCGAGCTGGTTAGACTGCGTGGTGAGATGGCCGCGCGATGGAGGAGTAGAGTGGTGAAAGCAGTTTGGCACATAAGACGGGAACGGGATGCAAGGGGAATATTTGCCACTTTTATGCATCGATATATTACTGAAAGGGTTGGAGGGGCGTAAATGGGATTTGAAAGTGAGGCGTGGGAGTGTCGCCCTTAATATAGTGAGAGCGTTCCGCTAGTGAGAGCTGCGCATGTGAGAGCTGCGCATGTGAGAGCTGCGCATGTGAGAGCGTTCCGCTAGTGAGAGGCTTCGCCTGGTGAGAGCGTGTCCCTGCGGGCCACGGCAAACGGGGACGTTTGCCACTCCATAAGCGCGTTCCCTGTTCACCATTTGCTTTCAATCTGCCATTCACGATTCGAGACTGCTGCACGTAACCGGATCACTGGCTTCAGCCGGTCGTAGCACTGACTTTAGTCGGTGCGTGACGACAATCATATATGATTGTATGGTATTTGTTTATGGTCTCATGGTCAGTCGTGAGAGGTACCGGCTGAAGACCGGCACTACGACCGGCTGAAGAGCTTGTGCAAAAACTAGCATTTTGAGTTCCGTAGGAACGGTAGTTTAGATAGATACGCGTGCTCCTATCAATAATTGGAGTCCCATCGGGACGGCAGTTTAGATTAGACCAGTACGATGATAATGAGTTATAATTATATGCATTTATCTATCTAAACTGCCGTCCCTACAGGACTCATCTTTGTTTGGGACACCGGATCTATCTAAACAGTCGTCCCGCCGGGACTCGTAAGGAATGATGCCACGACAATCAGTTTTTTTAACAAGCTCTTCAGCCGGTTTTTGCACTGACTTCAGTCGGTGCGTGCAACAAGCCTGCCTGCTTTCATGACAATGAATACCGCGTTATGGCCAAAGGTTTTGGTGCCGGTTAAAACCTGCACAACGTCCGGCTAAAGCCAGTGATACCATATAACGCCAAGCTGTTCACCCTTCACTTCTCACCACCCAGCTCCCGATCTTACCAATCCGCCTTCAGCGCTTTGACATGATAAAACCTGCGGGGATCGGCTGAACTGCTGCTCCACTCTGTAACCGGATGCGCCAGCGTGGCTTCCAGAGTCCATTCATCATCCGGAGAGTCCGGGCTTGAGGATGAATAGACCTTATACTGGCTGGCACCGTTCACCTCATTCCAGCTCAGTCGCAGGTCCTGCCCCTGACTGGAAACTCTTGTCAGAGACACATTTAATGGCGAGTCAATCGCCAGGTTGTTGCCACCCGTGGAGGCCAGACAGTACTGGCCCATGATGTCGATCCCGGAAATCTGCATGCGCAGCGGGTTGGTGCTGATCAACTGGGCATTCACATCCACCCAGCTGACTCCATAGCCGTTTTGGCGTCTGAGAACCCTCAGATTTTCGGGTGCGCTCACTCCCGGGACGTCCGAAAAGTCAAAGAGGAGAGTGGAAAGGCTGTGATTGAAGGTGTTTCCAATCTCCCAATAAGCTCCATCATAATGATTTACGATATGAGCAGGGTAGTTTCCGATGCTAGGGGAGTAATACTTGCAGATGCTGCTGGTGTGGATGATGCCGGTGCTCAAATCGTCGCCCCAATAGCTGCCGCTCTCCACCGTCAGTGAAGCCCAGTGGGTATCGATCGCGTCCAGAGTATATGGAGTCAAAACGTCCGGGGCGGACACCAGGTCCCGTTTGAAGCTAGGGATGGAAAGTGTGATATCCGAGCTGTAGTAGCCAAAATTATCCTGCACCTGGGCCGAGGAACTGGAAAACGTGAACTGCAACTGGCCGGTATCGTTGGTCCATTCATCAATCCAGTCAGGATCGCCGTTTACAGGGTCCAAAGTTCCCCAGCCGTAACCGATTATCGGTTCATTCGATCCAATTGGCCCGGGATAAGCTGAAGTGGTGGTCATGGAGCAGTTATTGAGGCGCAGCAAGGTCTGAGCTGCCCCCCACACGTTGGATTTTACGTATATGGTGGCCCCTGTATAGAGTCTGGTATCACCGGCCTGGCCCATCGTATCCCAGTCCCAATCTGCATTGAGCGTGTTTATGTGAGAGAAGGCGCAGTTCTGGAAAATCTCGTCAGATGCCCGTTCTCCAAAATAGGACTTGATGGTAGTATCCGGCACCGCCACCGATGAAAGAGGTGGGAAGTTCGCGTAAGCGCTCAGTTTGCTGGTGGACTTCATGGTCCAATACGGGATGGCATTGATGGTGTAAGGGTAGCTGAGCCAGTTGTATGAGAGGGTTTCATACACCCATTGCGGATGTGCAGCGGAATCATGAAAATCCTCATTGAAGGCTTCAGTAAGGTTGTAGTTAAACATCCAGGCTGGGCCAACTTCCATCATCATGTTCTCATTGCGAAAGGTCACCGTTTGGGCACTGATCAGCAAACTGGTGAAACAAAACAGCAGTATAAGCGTCTTTTTCATCATCAACCTCGGCAGATTGTTTTGCGTTTCATCCCAAGTAATGAGCAATAACTGTCAAGATATTTCGTGAATCTGATGCCAAACCGCATCAGAAACGATAACATGCGCGAAGTCCAAGCTCCATCATAACAGCGATCTTCGTCCATTCCTTAGTTGAACGGGCTCACCAGGAAGCTGACAATTGGAGGGATTGGGCATCGTCCTT
>Ga0209311_1000344_pt1 | contig 45781 bp, 36 predicted proteins | sample AD_UKC045_MetaG_FD_184417 | JGI IMG/M metagenome (GOLD analysis project Ga0209311, IMG submission 184417) | Active sludge microbial communities of municipal wastewater-treating anaerobic digesters from USA - AD_UKC045_MetaG (SPAdes) (version 2) | ecosystem: Engineered > Bioreactor > Anaerobic >...
GAAGGCGGACGACATCGCTCCAGCCCTTCAAAGATGCCTTTCGGCGGGCCGCCCGGCCCTGCTCGACGTGAAAGTCCACCGCGATTTCCCGCACAGCGGCAGCCCAGCAGTCGGCTGGTGGGACGTCCCCATCCCGACCTATCTCAAATCCCGCCGCGCCAGATACGAAAAGGAAATCAAAGGCGAAAAACTCTGAATGAGGCAACGCGAAAAAGCAAACACGAAACAACTCAAAAACCAAATCGATCACTGCAAGGTCGCTTTTTCTTGCCAAAGCATAGCATCTCAAAGAATTCCAGATAACGCTTGACAAGTCGGCGCAGCGATATTACCATGTCAATAAACTTGGTCGAGAAGGAGCCGCGATGATTGTTTCTAAAAAAAGCAAATACGCGATGCGCGCTGTGTTCTCGCTGGCAAAACGTTTCGGCGAAGGCCCTGTCAAAATCGCGGATATCGCTGAGGAACAGTCCATCCCGCCCCGTTTCCTCGAAGTAATCCTAAGCCAGCTTAAACAGGGCGGTTTCGTGGATTCCCGCAGGGGCAGCGAGGGCGGTTATTACATGGTGACGCCGCCCGACCAGCTTTCGGTGGGAAAAATCCTCCGTTTTTTCGACGCTCTTAAGGAGCCTGTGGAATGCATGGGCGACAACCCGAAGGAGAAGTGCGACCTGAAGGCGAATTGTGTCTTCATGCCCCTCTGGGAGGATTTAAGCGCCGCCATTTCGGGAGTTTTCGACTCGACCACTTTTCAGGATTTGATATTAAAAGAGAAAGAAAAAAAGGATTGCGGCGCAAAGTCGCTGTCTTATGTGATTTGACAGGATTCGGCGCGGGCGCGCGCTTGCCGCAACGGAAGTTTTCCGGGCCGGAACCGCAAAAGGCCGACCCAAAGGACGCTCGGATGATTAAGTTCTCCAAACCGCTCGGCGGCATAGTCGACTTCAAAAAGAGCCTGCATGAGGATGACGCCCTCAGGCTGGAAGAACTTATCAGGGTTTCTGAAGTTTATCTGAGTCAGCCTGAGAGAAAACTGTGCAAGAACTGCGCGAACAAGTTGGCCGGCGCAAAGGATTCCTTTGTTAAGATGGGCGTAAAATACGTTTTTTGCGACAGGTGCGGCCATCTGAACGGCTCCCGCGAGGACACAAGGGAATTCTGCGAGTTTCTTTACACAAAGGACGACGGAAAGGACTACGCCTCTCATTATAAAGAAGAAGACAGGGAAAGGTTTATCGACAGAATGGCGCGGATATACTCGCCCAAGGCGGAGTTCCTGAAACAGGCGCTTGAGGAGCGGCAAGTCGCTCCGGAAGACATGACTCTTTCCGACTTCGGCGCGGGGGCCGGGTACTTCCTCAGCGCGGCTCGCGAGCAGGGGTTCCTGTCCGTAAAAGGCTTCGAGCCGTCTCAGTTCATGGTCGATTTCGGCAACGAATGCATGAAGGACAACCTTCTGGAGCTTTGCGGGATGGGTGAAACGGCGACGGCGGTCAGAGCTTCGCGGTCGAACATCGCTTCTTTCATCGGCGCTCTCGAACACTTTAACAACCCAAGAGAAGTGTTGTCCGCAATAAGGGACAACACAAATATCAACTACGTGTTCATTCTGATTCCGATGTTTTCCCCCAGCGTGGTCGTGGAATCTGTTTTCGAGGGCGTGGCGCCGAGGCTGCTCGTGGGCGCTCACACCCATCTCTACACTCTCCGCTCCATATCCCACATGTGCGGCGAGTTCGGTTTCAAAATCATTTCGGAATGGTGGTTCGGGCAAGACGCGGCCGATCTCTACAGAAGTATTCTAGCGTCTCTCATGAAAAAAGGAGCCGATGCCGCGTTTCTAGCCGACTACTGGCGAGACGAATTTAAACCGTTGCTGGATGACTTTCAAAGTTTGATTGATAGAAAAAAATGTGCAGCGAGGCTCATCTCGTGCTGAAAGTCGACAGGGCGCTTAGCAACTGATTTATAAAAACGTATGTATAACGCTTGATTTTTTTTGCCACAATACTCGACCAACTCGATAGAGATGGTCGCAAGGAGAAAACAATGAATAATCAGGACTTTTCAATCGAAACCCTCGCCCTTCACGCAGGGCACACCCCGGACAAAGAAACCAACTCCCGCGCCGTGCCTATCTATCAGACTTCCAGCTATGTGTTCAACGACACCGACCACGCCGCAGACCTATTTGCGCTGCGCGCATTCGGCAATATTTACACACGCCTGATGAATCCGACGACGGACGCTCTTGAGAAGCGGCTGGCGGCTATTCACGGCGCGGCCGGCGCGGTGGCGGTCGCCTCAGGTCAGGCCGCCATCTTCTACACAATCGCCAACATCGCCTCCGCAGGGCAGAACTTTGTCACTGGCAACAAGCTGTACGGCGGAACTCACACGCTGTTCAACTCGACCCTCCGCCGGTTCGGCATCGACGCCCGGTTCGTCGATTCCTCCGTCGCCTCCAACTTCGAAGAGCGCATCGATGAAAACACCCGCCTGCTCTATACCGAGTCCATAGGCAACCCGAAGGGGAACGTGGACGACTTCGAGGCTATCGCCGAAGTGGCCCGCAAGCACAAGATTCCGTTCGTGGTGGATAATACGGTGTCGCCCCCGCCCCTGTTTAATCCGTTCGAACACGGGGCCGACATCGCGGTTTACTCGCTGACAAAGATGATTGGCGGACACGGCAACTCCATCGGCGGCGCGGTGGTGGAAAAAGGCGATTTCGACTGGAAGGGCGCGGACAAGTTCCCCGAAATCACCGAGCCGGACAAGACGTATCACGGAGTGAACTTCTGGGACGCGTTCGGCGGGCATCCGGGGGCGGTCGCTCCGGGGCTGGCCTTCGTTCTGAAAATCCGCACCGGGCTGCTCAGGGACATAGGCGCTGCGCTTTCGCCCTTCAACTCCTTCCTGTTCATTCAGGGCATCGAGACTCTTCCCATCCGCGCCCGCGCTCACGTGGAGAACGCGGCAAAGGTCGCAAACTTCCTCAACAACCATCCGGCGGTCGCATGGGTCGAGTACCCCGGCCTGCCCTCTCATCCCGACCACGCGCGCGCCCGCAAATACTTCCCTCTCGGCCCCGGCGCCGTCTTCGGCTTCGGCGTCAAGGGCGGATACGAGGCAGGCAGAAAATTCATCAACTCCGTTAAACTCGCCTCCCATCTGGCCAACATCCTTGACGCAAAAACGCTCGTCATACACCCTGCAAGCACCACTCACCAACAGTTGACACGGGAGCAACAGGCGGAGGCGGGCGTCTCTCCTGACTTTGTGCGCATATCCGTCGGCATAGAAAACATCGAAGACATCATCAGGGACATTGATCAAGCGCTCAAGGCATCTCAAAGCTGAACGCGACTTAATAAACGACAGGCGGAAATATAAATGAGCGGCGCGGGACACACATCAAATCAGGGACAAGCTCCGGCAGGCGCGTGGCATCCGGCCAACGCCCCGGACTGTGTCGGCTGGACATCGGCTAAGACCGTCCGTATAGCGACCGCCGCCCGCCCTTTCAGGACAGAACTCGGCGGCAGCGTCGGCCCGGTAGACGTCGAATATGAAACCTACGGCGAGCTTTCCGCCGCGCGCGATAACGTCGTGCTCATCGCCCACGCGCTTTCCGGCGACGCCCATGTTGCCGGATGGGATGCGGACGCCAAGCGGACGGGCCGCCTGTGGAGAATGAAAAAGCCCGGCTGGTGGGATGCCGTCGTCGGCCCCGGCAAAGCCATCGACACCCGCAAATACTTCGTCGTGTGCGCGAACGTGCTGGGCGGGTGCTGCGGCGCCACCGGCCCTTCTTCGCCCAACCCCTTCACCGGAAAACCGTACTCGCTGCAGTTCCCGATGGTGACGGTGGGCGACTGGGTCAAGCAACAGGCGGCGCTTCTGGATGAACTCGGCATCGAGCGGCTCCACGCGGTGGTCGGCGGCTCTCTCGGCGGACAGCAGGCCATCGAGTGGGCGATGTCCCGCCCCGACCGGGTTGACCGCTGCATAGTCCTTGCCGCCACCCCCAGACTGTCCACTCAGGGGCTGGCCTTCAACGCCATCGGCAGGCGCAGCATAATCAACGACCCCGACTTCAAAAATGGGGAATACTACGGGTCGGCCCCGCCGTCGTCCGGGCTGGCCGCCGCCCGCATGCTCGCCCACATCACATACCTGTCTGAAGCCGGGATGCGCGAAAAATTCGGTCGCCGTGCCAAAGACGACGTCTGCCCCGGCTGCGGCTTCGGCATCGAGTTCGAGGTCGAAAGCTACCTCGACCGTCAGGGCCGCTCCTTCGTCGAGCGCTTCGACGCCAACAGCTACCTGTACATCACCCGCGCGATGGACTACTACGACGCCGCCGAAAAATGGGGCGGCGGCAGCCTCGAAGAAGCCGCCTCCCGCGTCTCTTCCCGCGTCATGGCCGTCTCTTTCGACTCCGACTGGCTCTACCCTCCCGAAGGCATGAAAGAGTTCGCTCAAGCCCTCGCCCGCAACGGTAAACCTGTCACCTACATCAACGTCCCCTCCCGCTACGGACACGACGCGTTCTTGGTGGAAACGGAGACAGTGAGCCGCCTGTTGCGCGACTTCCTGTCTGCGGAGAACGGTGGAGCGTCCATCTGGGGCGTTCGCCCGGTCCGGCGCGAAACCGCGCCCGCCCCGCAACCCCAACCGTCCCCCGCCGCAGTAGCCCGCGAGGACGACCCGCCCGCTTTCACTTCAAACGGATTCCTACGCTGGCAAGACAAAGTGATAATCGACGAAATCCCCGAAGGCGCGTCCGTGCTCGACCTCGGTTGCGGCGACGGCAAACTGCTGTCGGCCATATCCGCGTCCAAAGGCGCGCGCGGACAGGGCGTCGAGATCGACATCCGCGCCGCCCTCGACTGCGTCGGCAGAAACGCCCCAGTCTTCCACGGCGACATCGAGAACGGCCTCGCCGGTTTCCCGGACGACAGCTTCGACTATGTCGTGCTCGAAGAGACCCTACAGACCCTGCGGCGGCCCGACGAAGCCCTGCGGCAGATGCTCCGCATCGGAAGGCGCGGCATCGTCTCATTCCCGAACTTCGCCAACTACCGGGTGGTGCACGACCTGATGACATCCGGGCGAATGCCCGTCGGCGGCGCCCTGCCCTATCAATGGCACGAGACCCCCAACATACATCTTTTCACCCTGAACGACTTCAGGGACTGGGCCGCCCGCTCTAACGTCCGCATCGTCAAAGGATACGCCCTCGTCGCAGATGGCGTCGTCAGAAAGCTGTCGCCGAGCGACAACATGTACGCCGAAGAAATACTCGTGGTGGTCGAGAAAACAGGCCCCGCGCCGGAATACTTGATATAGAAGCCCGGAGCGCCGCTCCGAAGGAGTAAACAAACACAACAATCATCCAGCTTCAACAAACCGGCCGTGTACCCAAGTGGCTAAGGGGGAGGTCTGCAAAACCTTCATCATCGGTTCGATTCCGATCACGGCCTTGAAAATAGCCTCATACTGATATTCAATTTCTCAACACAAGTGAAGTCAGCCACGATTTGAACACAACTGCTAAACAATCGCAGACACAATTATCAGCACTACGTATGCGATTCCGACAACTGCCCAATTTCTTTGAGCCTTTAAGAACTTCTGGACGTTGTCCCGGGGACGAGCTTTCCATGCTTTTTCGTTGCCGGTGATTCCTAAGTATATCGAAAACGCAATCAGCGCAATAAACAATGTAATGTTTATCGCAATGTAAGCCATAATATCGATCTTGTCGCGTTCTAGCGCTATTCGAAGCAAATTCGGAAAAACAACAAACACAAATAAATACATAAGTCCTAACGCCCACAGTCTATGGGCAAGCGCCCATATCCAGCCGAGCAAGAAAGCTCCGGGGTTGAAAAACCTTATTTCTTGAGGAACCGGATTTGCCTTTTGAGCATATTTGTCTATTCCCGATTTTTTTCGCCACTCAGCCGCAAATGCGCATTGCTCGCATATATTCATTCCATCGATAGTTTTTACGCCGCATTTTTCGCAGTACATCTTCACCCTCTCGCACTCGCGGTATCAATTAACAAACATTTCTCGCGTATGCGCTGTTGCTGATAATTCATGAATCTGTTTCTCTCATGTTACCACAAAAAACAACCTTAATAAACAATTATTATCATAGTTATCATTATTCCCATTTTGAGCAAAAACATAAAACGGCAACTTCCGCATTCACATTCATGCTGATGCTCTTTCGCCGCCCTCATAAACTCTTTCCAAAGCAATCGGGGAGAAAAACATTTTTAACGCGGAGAGCGCTCATCGTTGCTAAGTGGACTACTCATCGTTGCCAAGGTCTCCTTGGCAACGATGTATTGTTGTGACAAACTGTTATCGTGTTGCTTTTTCAGCCTTTTTTTGCGTTTTTTACTGCAGTATTATGCTCGGTCATTCCAAAATTCACTATCAGTTCCGAAAGTCGCCAAGAGAATACGACTCTGTTCTTCAGCTTCGCTTGAATTCCAAGGAAGCGGTTTTTTCGTAAACCCCTGAATGTTTTTAAATACTTGTATTGGCACAGTTACTAATCCGGGAATGCCCCATAATCCAAACGCTATTGAATAGAATGTACTACCAATTTGTGAACGTATCGCACATTTCTTGCAAGAAATCTGGGGTATGCTTACACAATTCCAATGATGATGGATTGTCCAGACTCTATAGTGCATATATACATTTACCGGGCCGGGCCCTTTGCATACTGAACAACGACCGGCTCTAATTTTATGTCGATATTCATTTACAACTTTTTGAGGAATAATCTTTGCAGAATATTTAACCTGACAGGTTCTTTTACAGAACTTGTTATCATTAATCTTTAGTCCACCGAAAACGATTATCTCGCCGCATTGATCGCATCTTGTCATATATTCCCACCTAAAATCGGCTTTTGCAGTAATAATGAATACACGCTTCATGCCGCTTGTCAATGAACTATCACGGACTGAAGTCCGAGGTTTTCCCTTCGATTAAATGAACAACTTCTTAATTGTCCCCTTCACCTTCTCGAAAGTAGACACGTTGTATTCGCGGATGTGATAATCAACCATGTAATATAATAGCGACGCTTTTCCCAGCAGACTGCTTTCATTGAGCCATGCCACCATGCCTACATTTCCATGAATAAAAACAAAATCGCTATAGAACAGCGACAAATCATTGTGTGCCTCAACAACCATGTAGCCGTTTCCCCCTGCTCTGAAATAGTAGTATTCCGTTTTTGTTTCATCCGGGTCGTCGAATCCGAAATAGAAGTCCATCACAACATCGGACTCCCCGGAAGAGTCGTATTCTGTGAGCATCGTGTTGCGCGAACGCCCTTCATCGTATTCGATAAGCGCATATAATCTTCCGTCTGAATAGTCGATGTTCAATATGTCGTATTCGCGATTGTTTTCTAGATCATATATCAGGTTCCCGCTGGAATCTATTTTTTGAATTATTCCTTCTGAATATGCCGCGTAATAATCGTCATTTTCATCAACCGCGATGGCTAACATATTGAAATCATCTTTGTCTGAACACTCTTTTCGCGACTCTTTCAGCCGTCTGCACGGCTCGGCAACAAACTCCGACACTTTCTTACCCTTTCTCGAATACCTATAGATTCCACAGTCGTTGCATCCGAATATGAAGTCGCCGTTCTCCGCAAATGTGAAGTTGTTTCCAACGAGATTGATTTTTAGGCGACATCCAAGCTCTTTGGTGTTTATCACAAACAAAGGTTTTTCAGGAGCGTCATATTTATAAACATCTATTGTTTCGAGTCCGGGTTCCACAAAAAACAATTCGCCTTGTTTGTCCGCCACAATTTTGCTGAATCTTTTATCAAATCGTTTCAGAGATGTTCTTTTTCCAGTCTGCATATTATAGGCAAAGACCTTGGCTCCATTATCGTTGTTTTTCAAAAAGTACGCCGTTTCGCCAAATGCGCAATAGTCGTTTGCGACAATATACGGATTTGACCTCAGCTTCTTATAGTAAGAACCGGCGGTCGAGTGAGCAATGTTAGCCACAAGCGCAATTGACGCTATCCCAACGGCAAGAAACCTTATAGAGCGAGTATGTGTAAATCCGACAATTAGAGAAGAAATGAACAAGACGAGCGTTAACCCTAGCTGGACTTGCGCTGAAAACAATCCGCTAGTCGATGAGCCACGAAACAACTCGTTTGGATAAAAAGCCATCGTATAATACCAGCTTATGACGCCTAACGCCGGCGCTAACAGCAACGCGAAAGAATAAAATGACAAGGCTCTGAAATAGCCGACGCCGTTGCATCCAGCTATTGCGCATGGAACAATGAAATACCAGATAATGATTGCAGGCCCGATAAGATAATATTGGTTTTCCGGCGTTATCAGTGTCGTGTTAAAAAAGTAAGGAAATAAGAATGCGTATGACACGCAGATAATATTAGCTTTTAAACCCGCGCTGTTGCGAAACAATGCCGCGATTGCATAGACCATTAGCGCAGTCACAAAAACACGCACAATTATCTCTGCGCATCCAAAGCCGAAATATAAAACGATCATCGCCGGCTTTAAATTGATTTTAGAAAAATACTGCGCAAACTGTGCGCACTGAACAACGCAAAGAAATGATAGCGGTATTAAAGCCCAAGTAAGATTAGCTTTTTGTTTCAGCTCCATGCCAGTCTTGCGGGGACTGGATATCATATAAATAGCGGTTTTAATCTGATATATTACACCCTCTACAATTCCGCCGTTTTTGCCGAGATTATCTTTCTTTGTATTCAGCGGCTCTTTATCATTCTGTTCATCGCGCAATTCGGGATAGTAATCCATTCAATAGCTCCTTACATCGCCTGATATCTCGCGGCCATTGCCCCATGCCCGCTTAAACGGAACTGCGTTGCTCTTTTGATTCTTTTTATTGTTGCTATTTTATCAGAATACCATGTTCTTTTGTCAACTATGAATAATTGCAACGTTATAAACCAGTTCTGTTTATTTTCTTGCCTATGAATTTGAAACTGGAAGCACAAAGATCGCTGGAGGCGTTTGTGATCCGCGCCGGGGGGGTAGATTGGAGGGATATTTTTCAAATGAGGCGTGGGAGTCTATAATGAGCGCTGCCGGGCGGGTAGACGAGCCGGGTTGTCGCGCGCGGGTTTAAGCGCTGCCGCGAGGGCGGCGCGGTACAAGCGTCGGCGGTCGGCTCTATGGGAGTTGCCGTGTCTTATCAAATCGTTTTCTTTTTTGTTGTGCCGATTCTCTTCGGGGGGCTTCTCGGCTGGTTCACAAACTGGGTAGCCATCAAGATGCTGTTCTGGCCTGTGCGCCCGGTCAAGTTCCTCTTCAACCTTCAGGGCGTCATCCCTCGCAATAAATCCAATCTCGCGGAAAAAATTTCGGAAGAGATAGTGGGCAAGCTGCTAACTCCGGATTCCATCAGGGAAAAGTTGTCCGGGGACGAATTCAGGACCTCGATAGCTGAGTTGACGGGGAAATATTTCGCGGATGTCAGGAGGTTGCGCATCCGCGAGTTCCACACGTTTCTGCCGGGAATGGACGGCGTAAGATGGAACGAAAACATCGGCGGAGTGAAATCGTGGCTGAAAGATTGGGTGAGGAACTATCTTGACGACGAGGGGTTCGAGTCGGGAGTCAGGGGCGTCATCGCGGACAACGTGGGCGCGCTGTCTGAAAAAAAGGTTTCGGAACTTATCAGGGAAGAAAACATAGCGAGCCTCAAGGGATATCTGTCTGAGCGGATAGATTTTTTTCTGGGTCAAGACCGGGTGGCCGCGTTCATAAGGAAAGTCATCGACGCGCGGGTTGCCGCCCTCTCGGAGTCAGACAGGAAGTTGAAAAACATTGTCAGTTCGGTGGACCTCAACGAGATGTTGTACGCGCTGTACGAGCGGGAGATGCCGGGACTTATCGAGAACCTGAACCGGCTGCTGGAAGACACGGAAATCGTAGGAATGGCCAAGAGCAGGCTTATCGCCGCGATAGAGCAGTACCTAAAGGAAAAGAAAATCTGGGGAACCGTCATCAGGGTATTCTTCTACAACGAGAACAAGGTGAACGAGATACTGGAAGAGAATATCAACCGTGGCATAGAGGAGTTGAAACGGACGCTGAAGCGGGAAGAGACGGTGTCCAAGCTGAAGGATTTCGTGTTCGAGCACATCGACAGGTTTCTGGACAAGAGGATAAGCGAAGCGATGTCTTATGTGCCGAGGGAGCAGGTGGATAGTTTTGCGGTTGGTTTTGCGGAGCGGGCGTCGGCGCTCATCTCAGACGAAGAGACGCGCGGCTACCTGAAAGGCGAGTTGGACGGCTTTATCGACGGGCTTGCGGACGAAAAGCTCAAGGATGTCGCCGCGAACTACTTCGGCTCAAGCAGCGAGGCGTTGGCGGACTTCGCTTCCGATCAGATAATCGGGGTGGCGCGAGGCGAGAACTCGCGTAGCGTAATCGACAGGGCCATCGATATTCAGGTGGACGCCGTGGCGGACATGACGCTCGGAGAAATCCTGCCTGCGGACACTGAGAAAAGCCTTCTGAACTACCTCGCCGGAGAGGGAATGAACGCGATTGTCGAACAGGTTCCGCGCGCGCTGGAGCTAATCGACGTGAAAGAGATAACCAAGAGGAGCATAGAGAATTTCCCCGCCGAAGACATCAACAACATGTTGCACAACGTGATGAAGTCGGAACTGCGGTTCATAATTGTCCTTGGGCTGGTTCTCGGCTTGTTGATAGGACTGAGCCAAGGGCTGCTGCTGTTTTTCACGCAGGGGCTTTGACATCCTCAAGTGCGACAAATTAAATCCTCAGACATATTATCAATCTGGAGATAGGATATTATCATTAAACCTTAATTTGGCGCGGGGAATCCGGCGCGGCGGCTCGGATGGAATGAAACGCGAGGCGGTATGGGACTTATAAAACTACAGGTGAAATCCAAGGCTCCGGCGGACTTGGTGTACGAGATAGCGCACCAGACGCCCGAATTCGTGCGCGCGCTGCCGAACATCAAAAGAATCAGGAAGCTTGAAGAGAATGAACAGCGGACATACTCGAAAACGGAATGGGTTCTGGATGTGCCGCTGCCGAAGATACTCGGCGAAGTGTCGTGGATAAAGGACGCGCTGTGGGACGACACGCGCCGCAAGTGCGACATCCGGCTGAACCGGGACTCCAAAGGCATCGTCAAACGCGTAAAGGGACTATGGATGTTCTCGCCATGTCAGGACGGTTGCGTGATGAGCATGGATATGGATTTGACGGTTCAGCATTTCCTCATCGGCCCGGCCACCACCGCGATGATAGACAAGCTTTTTAGGAAGAATATGGAAAGCCTCATGCTGGCCATCGGCGCCGAGGCGGAAAAACGTTTCATCAGGACATAAACAACAGCGAGGTTCGCATCAGATGCAGAAAGTAGCCAACAGCTTGAAACTGAACTACCCGCTCGATCTTGTGCTGCAGGTGACGCACTTCGATCTCATGCGCAATATGCCAAGTTTCACGAAACTGCTGGGCATGGAAGAGATTAAACTTATCCGGTTCGACGAGCACGAGGACGGCAGCCACGATGTGGAATTCACGCTGAAGTCCAAAGATCGAGTGCCTGCGTTTGCCCGGACGGTCATCAAACCGGAAATGCTCGTTTGGCGGCAGATCGGGAAGTGGGACCCGGAAACGCTCACCATAGATTTCAAAATCGTGCCTCATTTCTTCCAGAGGGTAATCGACATCCGGGGGCGCAAAAGATACGTGGAGGGAGCGGGCTGCGTCACGATGGAAATCACTTCTTCCATCAGCGTCGGCATCCCCGGCATAGGCAGGCTGATGGAACAGGTAATAGTGAGCGAAGTGAAAAAGGAACAGATCAAGCTGCTGGGTAAAATCGAACAGGAAGTAGAAAAACGTTCGAAATGCTAGGCGGCGCGCGCGGGGCGCGGCGCTTTTAATTCTTTAATGCGCTTAAGGGAAAACTTTTGAAAAAGTTCTCCCTTAAAATCCCTTTCAAAACGTTTCAATGCGCGCGGCGGAGCGGGCGCGTTCGCGCCTCCGCTCCGCCGCGCTAATGTGAAAAGTTATTGGAAAAGGGTTTTCATGAGAATGCCTGTGCTCCGAATACCACTGAGAATCGAAAATATCTTCGTAGGGGCTACCCGTCGGGTAGCCCGGTTGACAGGGCGGTCAAAAGGGCGATTCAGCGAATCGCCCCTACAATTCGAACGCGCTGTGAATCCAGACGATTTTGCGCGGAATCTTATTCATAAATGATTTACATGGGGCGTCGGGAAGGGACGCGGCCGCGTCCCTTCCCGACGCGCAAGGAAAAGTTTGAAGGATTTTCAAGGAAACTTTTCAAAGTTTCCTTGAACCGCCGGTTACATTGAAACTGTGAGGGCGATGCCCATGCCGCCGCCGATGCAGAGGGTTGCGAGACCTCTGCGGGCGCCGCGTTTCTTCATCGCGTACAGGAGGGTAACGAGTATTCTCGCGCCGGACGCGCCGATGGGGTGTCCGATGGCGATGGCTCCGCCGTTCACGTTTATGCAGTCCATGCGGTTTTCGATGCCGAGGTCACGGATTACGCCGAGGGCTTGAGCGGCGAAGGCTTCATTGAACTCCATTAGTTCTATATCGTCAAAAGACCAACCTGCTTTTTTGACAGCAGCGCGGGACGCCGGGGCGGGACCCATGCCCATGTATGCCGGATCTACGCCTGCGGAAGCCCATGATTCAATTTTCGCCAGCGGCGTCAGGCCGAGTTCCTTAACCTTATCGCCGGAAGCCACGACGAACGCCGCGGCGCTGTCGTTGATGCCGGACGCGTTGCCGGCGGTGACGGAGCCGTCTTTTTTGAAGGCGGGTTTGAGTTTGGCGAGGCTTTCGAGGGTGGTGTCCGCGCGCGCGTGCTCGTCAAGCGTGAACTGTACGGGGTCGCCTTTTCTCTGCGGAATCGGAACGGGGACAATCTCGTCCACGAACGCGCCTGACTCGATGGCGGCGGCCGCGCGCATCTGGCTGTTGTAAGCCAATGTGTCCTGATCTTCGCGGCTGATTCCGTATTTTGCGGCTATGTTTTCTGCGGTCATGCCCATATGGTAGTTGTTGAATCGTTCCCACAGGCCGTCGTATATCATCGAGTCCACAATCTCGTCGTTGCCCATTCGGTATCCGCCGCGCGCCTTGCGGAGCAGATAAGGGGCGGCGCTCATATTTTCGGTTCCGCCCGCGATGACAAGTTCCGCGTCGCCCGCGCGGATGGACTGAGCGGCCAGAGCAACGGCCTTCAAACCGGAGCCGCACACCTTATTGATTGTCATGGCCGGCACTTCGATTGGAAGCCCCGCGTTTATCGAGCATTGACGCGCCACGTTCTGCCCCAGCCCCGCGCCGAGCACATTGCCCATTATCACTTCGCCGAACCCGGCGTCGGGGGCCAGCCCCGCCCTGCTCAATGCTCCGGCTATAGCTATCCTGCCAAGCTCCGCTGCCGGGACATCTTTCAACGTGCCGCTAAATTTTCCAACAGCCGTCCTTGCCGCGCTTGCGATGTATACGTCTTTCATGATTCAGGCTCCTTTTATATGCGGGCGCAGGAGGCGCTTTCCGCGTCCCGCATCCGTGTCGTCAGGCTTCCTTTTCGGCTGATTCTATCCTAAATCTGGCGAGCGGGCAACATGTTTCGCCGCCTCCTGTTCCAGCGCAGACGCCGACAAAGACCTTGACAACAGTGTTTCCATAATAATATGTCTTACTGTTTTATGTTGATAAACGCCGCGCGCTCATTCATAATTGAATCGCATAACAACTAAGCGTGAAACGCGAGCCATATTTGAATAGATAGGAATTTATTCATAGGAAGTTTCGCATAGATGTCGGCTGAATCCCGGCATGGCAACTTGATTGATTTTCGCTACGGCAAGCGAGTTGTAATACTCGAATGCGAGGCGTTCAAACGAACGATTTTATGAGCCGACCTTATTTGTCCATAATCGCGCCTTGCTACAACGAAAACAATCATCTCTTCGCTGGAGCGCAAGAGATATTGAGAAGTCTTGCCGAGGCGGGATACGACGATTACGAGATGATATTCGTGGACGACGGCAGCGAGGACGGCACGCGGGATGTCATCGAGGAGATAACTCGCGGGAATAACCGGGCAAGATATATATTTCACGACAGGAACAGAGGACGCGGGGCGGCGGTGAAAACAGGAATGGCCGCCGCCGGCGGCGAAATCGCAGGGTTTTTGGATGTCGACCTCGAAGTGCACAGCCGTTTCATACGCCCGCTTGTTGAAGCGGTAGCGGGCGGCGCGGACATGGCGGTGGGAGTGAGGTCTTTCAAATCGCCATTCGGCTTGGACGCTCTTTTCAGGCGGCTTTTAAGCGAGGGCTACAAGCTCGCTTCGAAAATCATGTTGAACATGGACGCGAAGGATTCGGAGGCGGGTTTTAAATTTTTCAACCTCGCCCGAATGAGCGACGTAATACAGAGCGCGGAATCCGACGGCTGGTTCTGGGACACCGAAGTGATGTTGCGAGCGAGCCGGGGCGGATTCAAAATAGCGGAGCTGCCCATTGAGTACATCAGGCGCAACGATAAGAAATCGAGTGTGAAACCGTTGCGCGACACCGCTGAATATATCAAATCGCTGTTCATATACAGAAAGAGAATTAGCAGAGGGGAAATCTGAGACGCGCCGGGCGGCGTCTCCGAAGCGTGGATATTAAGCGGCGTAAAACGCGCTTCCAACGGAGATTATGGGGTTCATAAAATATTTTCTTTTGTCGTTGTTTCCGTTCGCATTGCTACTTCAAAACGCGGGGCCGGTGACGCCGATCCTGCCGCCGGTTTTGGTCTTCAGCGCGGCGAACGCCACAAGTCTGGCAAAAAAAGCGACCGGAAAACCGGCCGGCAGGGTTCTGAAAGCGGCGGTCTATTGCTATTACGCGACCTTGGCTCTCGCCGCAGCGGCGCTGTTTCTTCTATTTGTTCCATACTATCCGAGATTTTTCATTTTCGCCGTCGCTTCGGTCGTTATCCTGTCTATTCTGAGCGCGAGCCGAGCCTCGAAGCCGCTGATGGTCGCCATAGGCGTCGCCGTCGCATTCGCCTGCTTTGTGTGGTGCTCCGTCATAACCCGCGTAGACGTCGGCGCGGTAGCCGCCGCGCTTGTTCTTGCGGCCGTTTTGTTCAAACCCCGCGTCGAGCTTACATCCGGGATACTGCTAAACATAATCACTATAGTGACATTCTTTTTTTTCAACGCGCCCCGGCAGACTCCTGAAAAAATCATCGAACTGTCGATGGAAAAATACGCTAAGCCGGTTTACCTTTTCAGCGACGGCATGGGGCGGGACGACGGTCGCCTCTACAACGGCCTGCTCAGGATAACCACCACCTCGGACGGCAGGTTCGCTTATTTCACGGCAAAAGAAGCGCGGGAGACTCAAGACCCGGATTACTTCAGCCTATACAAGGTGGAAATCGACAAGCCGTCAAATGTCCTCAAATGGTCTAACGACCGGATGTCCGACGTGGCGCTGGTGGACGAAGAAACGAAACTGCTCGCCACGGATTACTCTGACGAAAAATTGTGGCTGCTGGACGCGGCCACGCTGGAGCCGTTGGCGAGCGAGGACACGCAGGAGCGGCCGCAATGGATTATCTACGACGAGAAAAGGGGCCGCGCTACGGTCACTCATGAAGGCCTTTCATCGTACATAAGTTATTCGATACCGGACTTGAAACAATTAAACCGGATATACAATTCCACGTGCCCGGAATGGGTGGCGGTCGACTACGGCAAAGACCGTATATACTCGGCTAACCTCTGCTCGACATTTCACATGTTGAGCGAGATTGACATGAAAACGATGAAGACGACGCGCGAGCGGCTTCCGGCGAACTTCTTTTCGCTGGGCGCGGGCGTGGACGGAGACAGAGACAGGGTGTATGTCACCGGATTCATCACCGGAGCCGTTCACGCGTTTGACCAGAACACATTAAGGCGGGTGGCGACGTTCCACACTAAGCCCGGCGTCCGCTCTGTGGCGCCCGACGACAAGCGGGACCTTGTTTACGTCTGCAACATGATAGACCCGCATACGTTTGTATATGACATTTCCGGCAAACAGGTGGCTAAAGTGTTCACCGGCGGCTCGTGCCGCGTCATTCATGTCTCTCCGTCTTCAGGCAGGGTCTTCGTCGGCAGCATGTACGGTCTGATAGAGTTGCGGATAGACGACCTTATGAGCGACCGTCGGAAATCCGCAGAAGCCGCTGGACGATGAGACAACCCCCGCGCGTTCGCGGCTCCATGAAACCGCAGGTTTGAACCTGAAGCGTCATTCGGCTAGAATGTTTCCCCGTGAAAGGACAACGAGAGGATGAAGGCGAGACTAGAGTGTTTTCCGTGTTATTTCAGGCAGGCGTTGCAGGCGTCTGAAATCGCGGGCGCAACGGACGACAGTAAATGGGAGGCGGCGCGCGCGGTGGCGGCGTTGCTCACAAAGGTGTCTCCGGACGACGAATCGATGCTTGTCGCCGAGGAGATTCACAAGGCGATAAAAGAAGCGCTCGGCAATCCCGACCCGTACTTCAACGTGAAAGAGGAATACACGGGAATAGCGGAAGGGCTGTTGCCGCGCATCGAGGAGATGGCGCGCGCGGGAGCCGACCCACTGCTATCCGCCGCCAAGCTCGCAATCGCCGGAAACATAATAGATTTCGGAGCGGGGACGAACTTCAACGTAGAAGCGGCTGTCATAGGGGCGCTCGAAGCGCCTTTCGCGATCGACCACCTCGAAAAGCTCAGGCAGGCGCTCGCCTCCGCCCGCTCCGTCCTTTACCTCGGCGACAACACTGGAGAGATTTACTTCGACAGGCCGATGTTGCGTCTCATAAAGTCCGGCGGGGCGGACATTACGTTCGTCACGCGCGGCGCGCCCATCCTCAACGACGCCACAATCGAGTACGCCCGACGCGCCGGAATCGACGAGTTCGCAACCCTAGCCGACACCGGCGCGATGTCTCCCGGTTTCCCGCCGGGCCGCGTCAGGCCGGAAGTCTTCTCTCTTTTCGAGACGGCGGACGTGGTGGTGTCAAAGGGGCAGGCGAACTTTGAAACCCTCTGCCATATAAAGCGGCCGGGGCTGTTCTTCCTGCTGAAAATAAAATGCGAGATCGTCGCCCGGATGATAGGCGGCGGCAAACTTGGGGACGTGCTTCTGATGGAGGCGGGTCGGTTCCCGCTGCTTGAAGTCTGACGCCGCAAACGGAGGCGGAATGGGACACAAGGATCACAAGGAGAAAGCGCGAGGCCCGGTAGGCGTGTTGGTGATGACAGTAAGCGACACGCGGACGGAGGAAACCGACGAGAGCGGCGCGCTGATAAAGGCGCTGCTGGCTGAAGCCGGGCATGAGGTCGCCGGATACGAGATAATGCCGGACGAGCCGTCGCTGGTGGCGAAGGCGCTGGCGGCTCCGCCCGCCGGGGTGTCAGCCGCGATCATCAACGGCGGAACCGGTATTTCAAAGAGAGATTCTACGTTCGACGCCGTCCGCTCGGCTCTGTCAAAAGAGCTGCCGGGCTTCGGCGAGCTGTTCAGGATGTTGAGCTACGAGCAAATAGGCGCGGCGGCGATTATGAGCAGGGCGACCGCTGGAATCACCACCTCCGGGCTTGCCGTGTTTTCCATCCCCGGCTCGATCCACGCTGTCAGGCTAGCTATGGAAAAAATTATCCTTCCCGAGCTTTCACACATCGTCTGGGAAGCTGGCAGATAACAATCATAAAAGGAGCGCGCAGATGGCAAAAATATCCGGATGCGTCACTTTCACCGCCAAGACGGAGGCCAACATTTCGGCTGACATTCTGGGCGGCAAAATCACCGAATGGGTGAAGTCCAACCCGTTCGCCGTGCTGGAAGAAAAATTTGTCGCCCAGAGCGACAACTATGTGAGCGTGCTGTTGTTCTACTCCGGTCAGGCCGGAAGCGTGAACCCGCTGGACAAGATGTGAGCATGTCGCGCCCGACGGACTATCATCTGCATTCGAACACGACGGAAGACTCGGTGGCGACCGTCGAGGAGCTTGCGCGGGCGGCCGCCGCGCGCGGATTCGCCGAGATAGCCGTCACCGACCATTTTATCCTCGGCTACGACAACTATCGTGTCACCGTTGAGCAACTCGAAGCGCACCGCGCGCTTGCGAAAGAACTCGGCGGCAAGCTCGGCATTAAGATACTCCTCGGCGCTGAAGTGGACTACTTTGAGGACAGATTGCCGGAGATTCGCGCGTTTCTGGACTCGTTTGATTTCGACATAGTGATAGGGGCGGCGCACTTCGTGGACGGACGCGGAATAGCGGCGGAGCCGGGCGCTAAGGCGCTTGTGCGGGACATCGGCAGGACGGAGGCGTTCAGGCGCTCGCTGCGGGCTGTCGAGCGCGCGGCGCGCTCCGGCATGTTCGACGTGATGGCCCATCTAGACGTGATACGAAAATTCTCCGAGACGCCGGAAGACAGGGAGCCTTTCGAGAACTACGCTGAGGAAGCTGGGCGCGTTGCGGACGCGCTCGCCGAATCAGGCGTCGGGTTCGAGGTCAACTGCCGGGGCTTTTCTCATTCCACAGGCGGACAGTATCCCGGCGGCGAGTTCCTGTCGCTGCTGAAATCGCGGGGCGTCGGGCCTGTGACAGTCGGCTCGGACGCGCACACGGCGCGGGATGCCGGAGCGGACATCGACAGAGGCATAGACGCGCTGCGCGCTGCCGGGTTTGACAGCCTAGCGCGTTTCGAGCGCCGCCGCGCGACGCTTGCTCCGCTGGAAGAATTCGAATTTAAGCGCTGACGCTCGCACGCCGCGCCCTGCAAAGGTCGGCAGCGCGACAAGGACACATTTTGACTGATGAAACTAGAACCACAATTGAAGTTCTGTTCGGCAAGAAGTGGGAGGCGCGGCTGCTGTCGCACCTCGACGTCATGCGAGCGCTTTCCCGCGCGCTGCGCCGCTCTGGACTTCCAATCTATTTCACCGAAGGCTTCAATCCGAAACCCAAAGTGTCGTACCTGACACAGCCTTTGGCATTAGGGCACACATCGGAATGCGAGAGGTTCCGTTTCATGCTCGAAGAGAAAAAGAGCGTGGAAGAAACGCTCCGCGCGCTCGCCGCTAAAATGCCTCCGGGACTAGAGCCTTCCGCCGCGCGAATCGCGCTAGAAGGCGAAAAGCCGGCTGTCGCTAAGGGCATGGCATACATCTTTTTTCTCAGGAAGGGAGCGCGCGGGAACGCCCCGCAACCTCCGTTCTCGATGCCTGAAGAATTCGGCTGGATGTCGCCCCGCGAAGCGACACCATCAGAAATCGCCGCCGCGCGGCTGTTCGATTCGCGGGAGACGACCGCCCCGCGCGGCCCGGTCGAGGATTTTATAAGCGGAAGTTTTGAATCAGCTTTTGTTATCAAAACCGCCGCAGGCTCAGAATTCCGGCGGCCGGACAAGATAATGATTCCCGCGCCTCCGGTCGTAAAAGAGGACTTCTTTTTCCATCGGCTCAGGGAAACGGCGGAATAAGCGAAAGTTTTTGCGTGCGGCGGGAACAAACAGCCGCATCTCATTTGATAATATAAGAAGAGACAACGGCGCGGAGCGGTGTCAGGCCCGCCCCGCGACCACGGGGAGGCCTTTATGGCGCGCTACAGGTCCGAACGCAAATTCAACTATCCGGTGGACGATGCCGTGAGAGTTTTCTTGGACGGCGGCGAAGACGCGTATGACATGCACGAACTGGAGAACGTCACCGCATGGAAAGTGGTGAAAGAAGAGGACGACGGAGTGCGCAGGGTCGGAACAAAAGAGTGGTGCGCCCACGGCCAGATACCCCGCGCCGCCCAGCACATTATCAGCCCCAAAATGCTCACTTGGTTCGAGCATTCGGTGTGGGACAGACAGAAGAAAATCTATTCTTTCGAGATAGAGCCGAGATATCTGCGGAAACAGATTTCCTGCAAAGGGCAGACCGCATACATGGCCGACGGCCCGGACAAGATGAAACGGATATTTGAAATAACGCTGAAAATCGACATACCGTTGTTCGGCCCTATTCTGGAAGCCGCCATAATGGAGCTTCTGAAAAAGAACGAAGAGCAGGACTTTAAGTGCTGCGCGCAAAGCTTGGAAAAAAAGTTTGGCAAGAAGTAGCGCTCGCGTACGTCGCGCTTATTGCCCGCCGGACGGTTCCCTGATTTCCAGTTTCTTTATCTGTACGCCGTCGGACCATTCGCCGACGCGCGTCACTTTGTCTGAATCGCCGAGCGCGCCGTCGCAGTTCTTTCCATAGAAAGCGCAATCTGTCAGCGAATCGAACAGCCGCCAGAGGGCGAAGTCGTGAACGTTCGCCGCGTAAACGTCGCGCTCTTCCGGCTCCTGTTCGCCGTCGCGCGCCATGCGTTCCAGTCTGTCTCGGATGATACCCGCCACCGGTTCGGCGGCTAGCCGCCTCTCGGGGATATCGAAACTCTGGTCTGTGGCTATCGGAAGCATGTGATCCGCCGCAAGCGCGGGGTCTCCGTGCCTGTCGCTGTGAAACACGATGTAGTTCTTATGCTCGGCGGGCAGAGATGTCGCCGCGCGGTATATTTCCGCTGCCGTCCGCTCCGCGACGATGCCGTCATCAGCTCCGACGACCACTGCGAAAAGAGTTCCCGGATGTATGTCCGCGTAATCCGCCATGATGGATTCCAGCGGTTTGTGGTGAACCATTTTTGCGATGTGCGCGTATTTGGGGTCTCCCGGTTCGACAGGCATGGCGGCGCGCACCCTCGGCATGGCCAGCTTGCTCCAATTGGCCGTCAGGTTGGAAGCCAGAACGCCGCCGAAAGAATGACCGACCGCCGCGAAACGCTCCAAATCGGGTTTTACGCGACCGGGCTTTTGAAGTTCCACCAGCGCGGCCGCCACAGCGTCCATCGCCGCCTTGTGCATCACGGGCGGCATCACGTTCACGTTCTCCTGATACTTCGGGAATATCACAATCGAGCCGCGGCGCGCGAGATGGCTTATCCAGCCGCCGTACATCTTGGGGTGCATCGCGCTCCAGCCATGGAAAAAGGCTATCACTGGCGCTGACTCCGGAGCCGGGTCGGCAGGCTCGAATATCCAGAACATGTCGTTGCCCGAGCCGTGTTGAGACATTTTGATATCCGCGTGGGGATAGACCGCGCCGCCGGGGCCTGACGCGGGCTGCGATGGTTGCGCGGCGGACGTCTCTCCCTTGAGGTCCACCACTATCGCGCGGCACGCGCGCGGGGCCGCCGCGACGACCACCGCGCTAACCGCCAGCGCAGTCAATATCATCCTTGCTCTTTTCATCGTATTCATTTCGCGACTCCTTCCGCCGGGGCGCTTCTCAGTTGTCGCGCCTGCCCGGTCTCCACGGACGGTGTCCATAATCGTCTATGTCCCATTCCTCGTCCAGTTCGTCCCAGTCGTCCTCCGGGTCGTAGCCGGAGCCTCCGCCGGGATAGACGAGCTTGAATTTTCTCTTGCGCCTGAATCCCAGAAAGACTTTCATTCCCGCGACTATAACCAGCAACGCCATGCCCGTCCAGATGTAAGTGTCGAACGCCGCGAAGAACTGCATCGCCCACACAATGGGAGCCGGTTTGGCGGCTTGGGCCAGCCAGTCGGCGGACAGTCCTTCAAGTCCGTCGCCGTAAACCCGCTTCAGGGCGACATCCACCGAATCGCCGTCCGCAAGTCCGTCGAGCAGATGCCTTATGCCCGCCTCGCCTTTGCGCTTGATCAGCCATGAGACAAAATCGTGGCTCTGAGCGTACGCCAACTCAGCAATGAACTTCCCCGAAGGGAAGCCGTAGTGCAGGTCGTTGAAATCGAGGGCCGCGCCCTTGCGCGCCGCGTTATAGAGATCCGCCCGACGCTTGTGCCACGATTCCGGGGATTCCCATGCGTCCGACAGATGCACGGCCAGCCCCTCGTTGAGCCAGCGCGGAAGCGCCCCCGGCCTTGCGCGGAACTTGTGCCCGAGCGCGGCGTGGAACAACTCGTGCTCCAGCACGCTTGAAAAATATCCCGCGTCGCCCGCGAAACTTTCCGCCCTCATCACAACCGCGCGCCTGTCGTGAACGTACACCGCTATCGCCCAAGAGGGAGCCATTCCGCCCGTGTATTCCTCGAACTCCGCGTCGTCCGCCGCGATATACACCACAAAAGGCCCGGTCGGCTCGTGTCCGATGAATTTCGCCGCCTTCGCAAGAGCCCTCTCGCCGTCCCGCCTGACCGCTTCCTCAAGCCCGCGCGAGCCACCGGAAGATTTAACCTCAATCCTAAACGCGCGGGACTCCGACGCGCCCGCGAACCCCGCTGCCGCCAAAAGCGCAAACAGAGCCGCCGCCAACCCCGCCGCATATCTCATTCTAGTCATAATCATTAAGTATGATTATAAACCTATTCCCAGCCCGGAAACCCCGTCCGCCCAATTATGCGCAACAGCCGGAAAATAAGAAGATCAGCGGTGCTGTCGCTAATAAAGCGCCTCCGGCGGCCAAAGAGAAACTTTTGAAAAAGTTTCTCTTTGGAATCTCTTCAAAACGTTTCAATGGCCGTCGGGAAGAGACGAGAAAGCGCGTCTATTCCCGACGCCCTGTGTGAAATCATTTAGAAACAGATTCCAATGAGACATCCTATCCGGGCGACCCAACGGGTCTCCCCTACGATTCTTTTCTCGTTAAAAATCATTTATGAACAGGATTCCTCTGAAAACCCTTTCCCAAGATCTTTTCACAAGATACGCGCCGAAGGCGGAAGCGAAGCCTCCGCCTTCGGCGCTAGCATGAAATGTTTTGAAAGGGATTTTAAGGGAAAACTTTTTCAAAAGTTTTCCCTTAATAATTTCACTTTTTTTTCGCGGCAGTCTTTTTTGCGGGCGCTTTATGGGCAGCGGACTTGCGGGCATTGGACGCAGCTAGGTTTTTTTTATGATATTCCTGAAGCGGGGCGACTGTGAAGCCGCGTTCCCGGAAAGCTTCCATGCCCTGAACGGTGGCCTGAGCGCCTGAGATGGTGGTGACAAGAGGGATGTCGCGGGCTATGGCGGCGCTTCTAATTTTCGCTTCGTCAACTTTAGTGTCTTTGCCCGCCGGGGTATTTATCAGCATGACGACTTCTTTGTTTTTGACGACGTCGAGGACATTCGGGCGGCCTTGGTCTAGTTTGTGAACTGAGCGCGCCTCTATGCCGTTGCGCCGCAGAGTGCTGGCCGTTCCTTCGGTGGCCACTATCTCGAACCCCATGTCGATCAGTTTCCGGGCTATAGGGACAATGGCGCGTTTATCGCTGTTTTTGACGCTGACGAAGACGGCCCCTTTGTCCGGCAGTTTCTGTCCGGCGGCGATTTGCGATTTGAGGAACGCCATTCCGAAATCGCGGTCGATGCCCATGACTTCGCCTGTGGAAAGCATTTCCGGGCCGAGCGTGGCGTCAACGCCGGGGAACCGGGAGAACGGGAACACTGCTTCCTTCACGCTCATGTGTTCCGGGACGGAATCTTCGGCGACGCCCTGTTTTTCTAGCGATTCGCCGAGCATCACGCGGGTGGCGACTTTCGCCCACGGGGTCCCGGTTGCTTTGGAAACAAACGGGACGGTGCGTGAAGCGCGCGGATTGACTTCGAGAACGTAGATGACGTCGTTTTTGACGGCGAATTGGACATTCATAAGCCCGACGACGCCAAGCTCGCGGGCCATCGCGCGAGTGGCCCCTTTTATTTCCTCGACAATGGCTTCGTTGAGGGTGTACGGTGGCAGACAGCAGGCGCTGTCTCCGCTGTGGACTCCGGCCTGCTCGATGTGTTCCATGACGCCGCACACCAAGCACCTTTCGCCGTCCGCCACCGCGTCAACGTCGACCTCTATGGCGTCGTCCAAGAACCTGTCGAGCAGAACGGGTTTATCCGGGGAAGCGGATACGGCCTTTGCCATGTATTCCCGCAGGTCGGCTTCCTCATAGACGACGCGCATCGCGCGCCCGCCGAGGACGTATGACGGCCTGACGAGTAGCGGATAGCCTATCTGCCTCGCCTTGCGGACGGCCTCTTCGACCGTGCCGGCGGTGTCGTTGTCCGGTTGCGTTAGGTTGAGTTTGTCGAGCGTTTCCTTGAACCGTTTTCTATCTTCCGCGCGGTCAATGTTGTCCGGGGAAGTGCCGAGGATGGGAGCGCCCGCGCGCAGCAGCTTTGTGGCCAGATTCAAAGGAGTCTGTCCGCCTAGCTGCACTATGACGCCGTGCGGCTTCTCCCGGTCGATTATGTTCATGACATCCTCGAACGTGAGCGGCTCGAAATAGAGCCTGTCGGAGGTGTCGAAGTCGGTCGAAACTGTTTCTGGGTTGGAGTTGATGAGGATTGCGGTGTAGCCAGCCTCTTTGATAGCGTAAGCGGCGTGGACGCAGCAGTAGTCGAACTCAATGCCCTGACCGATGCGGTTGGGACCGCCGCCGAGGATGATGATTTTTTTGCCTCTGTCGCCTTTGGGAGCGGCGTCCGTCGATTCAAACGCGGCGTACCGGGCGCGCGCGGTTCCGCTCGCGTCCATTGCGCCGGCTCCGGCGGTGGTTCCCTGTTTTTTTCTCAGTCTCCGCAATTCGGTCTCCTCCGTTTCAAGCAGGCGCGCGATGTCCTCGTCGCCAAGCCCCGCCAGCTTCGCCTGCTTCAGCAGGGAGGCCGGCGCCGTCTCGATTCTATACTTTCCCGCGCGCGCCGAGATTTCAGCTATCTCGGCGAACTGCGAGACGAACCATCCGTCGATCAATGTCAGGCCGCGGATTTCTTCCACACGCATCCCGGCGGCCAACGCGTCGAATATGTGAAACAGCCTCGCCGGGTTCGGGCGGGACAACAGGCCCCGCAATGTTTCCCTGCCAGCTTCGGTTGAAGCGTCCGGCGGTTTGGGACGGCTCGTTTCGAGCGCGCGCATGGCTTTCAGGAGCGACTCTTTGAAAGTCCTCCCCGTCCCCATCGCTCCGCCGGTGGATTTCATGGCGGTGTCCAACGTGTCGTCGGCGCCGGGGAATTTTTCAAAATCGAATCTCGGCAGCCGGGTGACGCAATAGTCCGGTTCAGGCTCTCGGAACGCGTTCCCGCTCCCGAACTCCGGCTCGGTTATTTCGTCCAGAGTCAGGCCGCAGACGAGTTTTGCCGCGACCCTCGCGACCGGATACCCCGTCGCCCTAGCCGCGAACGCCGACGATCTCGTGTAGCGCGGCACAGCGTAGATGAGCTTGATGTCGCCCGAAGCCGGTTCGAGAGCGAACCTGACATTTACGACGCCAACCGCGTCGAGCGCTCGCGCTACCGCTTCCGCGCTCTTCTTCAACCGGCGCGTAGCGCCCAGAGTCAGCGCTTGAGCCGGGATGACCGCCGCGCTGTCTCCCGAATGTATCCCCGCCGGGTCTATGTTCTCTATCATTGCGACCGTCGCGGCGTTTCCGTTGGCGTCCCGCATCAGGACTATCTCTATTTCTTTCCATCCGCGAAGAAGCTTCTCGACGAGAATGGTTCCGGCGGCGCTGGATTTGAGCGCGGATGCCGCCTGCCCTTCGAGGTCTTCCATGTTGTAAGCGGTCGAGTTGCCGGCGCCGCCTTCCGACATCAGAGGACGAAGAGCGGCCGGGAACCCGATTTCAAGCGCGGCGGCTTCCGCCTCTTCGATGGAAGAAACAACCGCGCCCGGCGGAACTTCCACCCCGGCTATTTTCATTAGCTTAAGGAACTTGCGCCTGTCCACGGACGCAGCGCGGGATGTTTCCGACACGCCCATCAGAGAGGCGCCCATTTTCTTCATCGCCTTGAGAGTCGCAGGAGCGGTCGCGGCATTCACCGCCGCTCCGCCGCCGAACACAGGCAGCAGGGCAGTTGCCTTCTCTCTTTCTATAGCCGCCGCCAAGTTTTCCGGGGAGACAGCTTCAAAATACACCGGGCCGGGAGCGTCGATGTCGGTGGACGCCGCCGTCGGATTTGCTGAGATGAGAGCGACCTCGAAACTGAGGTCGCGAAGAGCCTTCATCGCTTCAGCGCACGCGTGATCGAACTCCGCTCCGGCGCTCGATGCCGACGACACCGCCCCCAAGAGAACTATTTTTTTCTTTTTAGCAGTCATAGCGGCAACCCGCCTGTCAGTTCCTGAAGCGTTTCCAGCCCGTCCGGCTCGAAAAACGCGCCGGCGGCCATCTTCCGACTGTGAACGAAGCCCTCGACCGATCCGTCGATTGTGTTGACATAAAGCGTCTCGCCGCCGCGCCGCCTGAGGTCTTCAGCCCTAAGCGCAACGGAGTGGTTCTGCTCGGTTATACGGAGCGCGCCCGTCGCCGCGTTCGCCACCGGGATGTTCACGCCGTGATGGCCGCTCTTCATGCCGGACAAAGGGACGCCAAGCGCGGACGCGACAAGCGCCGCCCCAAGCCCTATCCCCGCCACCGGAACCCGGCCCAGCAGCGACTTTATCGTGGCCACCGTCCCCGGCAACGAGTCCGCCGGATACGCCCCGTTCGAGACCAGCGCCGCGTCCGGGCGGATCGACAGTATCTCTTCGGCGGACATCCGAGGCCCGAACGCCCGCCAGAATATGTTGTGCCTTTTCAGCAACCTATAGAACGAGGCCCCAGCGCCGATGTCCAGAACCACCGCGGTGGCCCCGCCTCCTGCCGGCCTCCATGACGCCAGAAGCGCCTCGCCGCTCACGCGGTACTTGTCCGGGTTCGCGCTCGTCTGCGTTTTTAAAAGCGCCAGCCTCGCAAGGTGCGACTTCAGCGAGGACTCCTCGGTGGTCAGCAGCGCCCACTGCTCGCCGCGCGAACGGATGTGAGCGGCGATCTCCCGCGTCGGCGCTCCTTCGAGGCCTAGCAACTGCCTCGACTCGCAGAAACGCCCGAACGACATCGGCCCTCCGCCGTCCGAAACCGACTTCGACAGTTCCCGGCAGACCAAGCCCTCGGCGCACACCCTGTCCGACTCGTTCCATGCCTCGTCCGCTCCGCACGCGCCGACCGTCGGCCTCTCGAAAACCAGTATCCTGCCGAGGTAGGACGGCGTAGTGGCGGCTTCCTGAAAACCCGCCCCGCCCGCGAACGCGACGGCCACTCCGGCGCGGTCTCCGTGAGACCCGAACGCCTCGGCCTCGAACGCCGTTCCGTCTTCGAATATCAGCGAACCTTTCATATCTTGCGCGCCTTGCTCCCAGCGGGTCGCCCGTTCATTCCCCGCGCGCCGCCTCAGTCTGTTTCCATCATCCAACAAATTGTACACATTTTAACGTTTTCATCCATACAAAACCCGATATTCGTCAAGCGCGCTATTTATTGATATCTCAATGCGCGTATAATATAATCGGTTGCGCTTAAGCTTCTCGCGAAAGGATATGAGCAAATGCCGAAAAAAACAGTCAAGTTTCTGGTTCTAGGCTGCGGGCGGCAGGCATGGCTCGCGTTTTTTCCGTGGATAAAGGCGAACCCGAACGCGCGGCTCGAAGCGGTGGCCGACATCAATGAGGATCAAGCGCGGCGCGCGGCAAAAGAGTTCGGCGCGCGCAAAGTGTTCACCGACATCGAAAAGGCCATCGAACAGAGCGAGGCAGACGCGGCGATTGTCGTCACCCCCCCATGGGCGCACGCGGAACCGGTGGCGCTCGCGGCGCGGCGCGGCATGAGCGTGCTGTGCGAAAAGCCGATGGCCGTCAATTCCGCCGAATGCCGACGCATGATCGAGGAGTGCGAGAAAAACAACGTCCTCCTTCGCATCGGATTCTCTCTCCGCTTCGACCCCGGTTATGAAAAAGTCAAGACAATGATAAAAACCGGCGACATAGGCCGGGTTTTCCAGTTGAGAGCCGAATACGACCTATGGGCTCCCGACCTGACTAAATCGCCGATGCGCGAGATAATACAAGTCGGAGGACGTCTCAGGCTGTCGCACTCGCCGGATATGGGGGCATGGCGCGTGAACGACGCCCGCGCGGGCGGCGGCGTGTTCTTTGACCACGGCATTCATTACGTGGACCTATTCCGTTTCTTCATGGACGAGGATTGCGACGTTCTGGGCGGAACCGCGCATAAAGTCGTTCCGACGCGCTCTTTCGAGGACCACGCGTCCTGCATGCTGAGGTTCGAGTCCGGGGCCGCCGCCCACATTCAGACCAGCCTAAGCCGCTGGAGCGCGCGCGACGAAATCGAACAAGGCATGATTAACGGCTCCGGGGGGTGTATCCGCTTTAAATTCGATCCGAGTTGGTTTCTGCGAGGCTACCCGCATCTTTATCACACTCACGCGCGCGTCTGGAAGTACGGCGTTCCTTCTCTCATCTTGGGCCGCTGGCTGCCCGAACATGTCCCACACGGCCCCGCACACGTGATGTTCAAACGGCAAATCGACGACTTCGTCTCCCGCGTCAACGGCTCCTTCGAGCCGCATCCTGTTTTCGGGGAAATCTGGGGAGCGACCGGACACGACGGCCTTCGCGCCATCGAGATCGCCGAGCAGGTCGTTTCATCCCGGATTCGTCGATAGAGCCGACGAACCGGGGCGATTTTCATAGCGGCGAACTGCTTCGTTGCCGCCACATTTTTTTGTTCACGAACCCTATGTTCTATTCACTGCAAAAATGCGCCTTGCGCCTCGCATCTCATCCGCTCTGAACAATCGCTCCCGAATCCTAACGACGGATTCGGGTTCATTCTCGAAAATTCAACAATAAATCCGGGGTCACGCCGGGAACGGCTTCTTGTTCTTTATTCGCTCGTAAAGGTCTTTGTATTTTGTTTTCGTGTTCATTTTTGCGATCAGGCCGCCCGCTATGCGCGCCGGCCAGTATAGCTTCTTCATGTCGATAAGCTCAACCAGATTGCCGTCGGGGTCGCGCGTGAAGATGAAATCGGTTCCGAGGTTGCATTTGACGGGGCACACGAACTTGATCCCTTTTTCCTGCAGCTTCTTCATGACGGCGGGCAGGTTCTTGACGTCGAGCGCGAGGTGGGTGATGCCGGCGCGGTTCCATACGACGTCTTGATGCGGGCCGACGAGGGGGTCGAAGTTGAACAGCTCGACGAAACCGCCGTTGCCCGTCCGCAACAGAAAGAGCGTCACCTTGGTTTCCTCGCCGACGCCGTAGATGTCGCGCCTCTGGTCGAACGGCACGTCTATAGCCTCTAGCAACGGCAGGCCGAGAACATCGTGATAGAATTCCAGCGACTTCGTTATATCCGAGCAAGTGATTCCGACCTGAGCCAGCGACCGCACCATAGCGCGCGCCTCCTTTTGCGTCTTTATTCGCGGATATTATAGCTCAAAACAGGAATTTCAACATGCGAGTCGCTTGTTTGACTTTTAATTTTCGTTGTCCTATCATCAAAAAGTCCATTGTTTTGAGAGGAGAGACAAGGTTATGAAAAGCGACTCAGTGAAAAAAGGAATCGAGAAAGCTCCGCACCGCTCGCTGTTCAAGGCGCTCGGACTTACCGACGAGGAAATCAGCCGCCCGCTGGTGGGCGTCATAAATTCAGCAAACGAAATAATCCCCGGCCACATACACCTGAACACGGTGACGGAAGCGGTCAAATCGGGAATCAGGATGGCAGGCGGGACTCCGATCGAGTTCGGCTGCATCGGCGTCTGCGACGGAATCGCCATGAACCACATCGGGATGAAGTATTCGCTGGCTAGCCGGGAACTGATAGCGGACTCGGTGGAAGTGATGGCGACGGCGCACGCGTTCGACGCGCTGGTGGCGGTGACCGCATGCGACAAGATAACGCCGGGAATGATGATGGCGCTCATCAGGATGGACCTGCCGAGCATAGTGGTGAACGGCGGGCCGATGCTGCCCGGCAAGCTGGGCGGCAGGAGCCTCGATCTGATAGACGTCTTCGAGGCGGTCGGTCAGGTAAAAACGGGGAAGTTGAAAGAATGCGAGTTGAACGCGCTCGAAGACGCGGCGTGTCCGGGCTGCGGCTCATGCGCGGGGATGTTTACCGCCAACTCGATGGCTTGCCTGACGGAGGCCCTCGGAATGGCGCTGCCGGGCAACGGGACGGCCCCGGCGGTCAGCGCCGAGCGCGTCAGGCTCGCCAGACGCTCCGGCATCGCCGTCATGGAGTTGCTTAAACGCGATATCAGGCCTTCGGCCATAATAAACGAAAAGAGTTTCGCCAACGCGCTGGCGGTAGATATGGCTCTCGGCTGCTCCACAAACACAGTGCTGCATGTTCTGGCTCTGGCGCAGGAGGCGGGCGCGAAGGTGACTATGAAAACCATCGACGCGGTCGGCGCGCGCGTCCCCAACCTGTGCAGGCTCCGCCCCGGCGGAACTCACTATCTGTCCGAGCTTCACGAGGCCGGCGGCGTCCACGCCGTCATGAACGAGCTTGCAAAAGCCGGAGCGCTCCAACTCGACGTCGTCACAGCTACCGGCAAAAAGCTTTCCGCCAACATCAAGAACGCCAAAGTCCTTGACCGCAATGTGATAAGGCCTATAACCGAGCCGCACACGGCGACCGGCGGGCTGACCATGCTGTGGGGCAACCTCGCGCCCGAAGGCTGCGTCGTGAAAAGCAGCGCGGTGGCCCCGTCCATGATGAAACGCAGAGGGCGCGCCCGCGTGTTCGACTCCGAGGAAACGGCATACGACGCCATACTCGGCGGGAAGATCAAGCCCGGCGACGTGGTGGTGATAAGATACGAAGGCCCCAAAGGCGGGCCGGGGATGCGCGAGATGCTTTCTCCCACCAGCGCGGTGGTCGGCATGGGACTCGGCGAGGAAGTCTCGCTGATTACCGACGGGCGCTTCAGCGGCGGAACCCGCGGCGCCGCCTTCGGCCATGTCTCCCCGGAAGCCGCTTCCGGCGGCCCCATAGCTCTCGTCAAAGAGGGCGACGTCATATCCTACGACATTCCGGCAAAGAAGATATCGCTTGAAGTTCCGGCTGCTGAGTTGAAAAAACGCGCCGCGAAATTCAAGCCGCCAGCCAAGAAAATTAAATCCGGATACCTCGGTAGGTACGCCGACATCGTGCAATCGGCGCACCTCGGAGCGACGCTCAAGCAGCCCAAATAGCGGCGTTCTTTTCCGCAACAATTATGACGTCCGGCGAACACGCGCGCTGGCAAAGCCTCGCGCGGGTTGATTCCGCCCGGCTTTAGTCCTATCATATTCCGGGTTTGCAGGGAGGGAGCGGCGAGCCGCTCTGGATCATGGAAGGCTTCTCCGAAAAGAAACATAAGAACATCGTCCCCGGCGGCGTGGCGGAACTTTCGTTCATCGCTTTGCCGATGGTGGTTTCCGCGGGTTGTGACACGGCGATGATTTTCATCGACCGCCTCTTTCTGTCGCGTCTGGGGCCGGAGCAGATGAACGCGGCCCTCGGCGGCGGCGTAGCCAGCTTCATGCTGCTCACGTTCTTCATCGGCCTCACCGGGTATTCAACCGCCCTCGTGGCGCAGTACCTCGGCTCAGGGATGAAATGGAAATGCCCGGTTGTCATCACTCAGTCGATGATAGTGTGCGCGGCGGCGTATCCGCTTCTGCTCGCTCTGCGGCCGCTCGGGCCGTGGATGTTCGCCAAGTCCGGCATAGACCCGGCGCAACTCGCCTCCCAATCGCTGTACTTCAACATCCTAGTGAGCGCGTCCATCGTCGGGCTGGCCAGAAGCGCCTTGAGCTGCTTCTTCTCCGGCGTCGGCAGAACCCGCGTCGTAATGATTTCCACCCTCGTGTCGATGGCGGTCAACGTCTGCGCGAACTATGTGTTGATATTCGGCAAATTAGGTTTTCCTGCGTTGGGAATAAGAGGAGCGGCGTACGGCACAGTCCTCGGCGGCGCGTGCGGCGTGGCCGTCCTCGCCTTCGCCTACTTCGGAGCGAAAAACCGCGCCGAGTTCGGCGTGGGCCGCTCGTTCTTCTTTGACGCCGAAGCGATGGCGAAACTGTGGCGATTCGGATCGCCCGCCGGGTTCGAGTTCCTTCTCAACATGACCGCCTTCAACGCGATGATACTCATGTTCCACTCTCGCGGCCCCGTCGCCGCCACCGCCGCCACCGTCCTTTTCAACTGGGATTTGGTGGCGTTCGTCCCGCTTATCGGAATGGAGATAGGCGTCACCAGCTTAGTCGGCAGATACATGGGCGCGGGCAAGCCCGACGTCGCCCACCGCTCCGCCATGTCAGGCATTAAAATCGGATGCATATATTCCGCCGTCATGCTGGCGCTGTTCGCCGGATTCCCGGATACGCTGGTCGGAGTGTTCCGCCCGGCAGCCGCCGACTCCGTGTTCGAAGCCGCAGCGCCGACCGCCGCGTTCATGATCCGTCTCGCCGCCGTTTACGTCTCCATCGAAGCCGTCGTCCTCGTCTTAATGGGCGCGCTGCGCGGCGCAGGCGACACATTCTTCGCCATGCTCATATCCGTCGCCACGCACTGGATACTCGTCCCTACTCTCTACGTCATGTTGCATGTGATGAACACGAGCGTCGAAGCCGCATGGGTCGCCCTCGTCTCCGTTTTCATGGTGTTCAGCCTAGCGATTTACCTCAGGTACAGAAGCGGCAAATGGCGCCAGATCAAAGTCGTCTCCGCCCCCTCCGCCCCGCCCCCCTTCCCCGCTAATTAACCGACCCGCCGGTTGTTTTTATCAAACCGCAACATGCAATCGCTCTTATTGCCAATGCTATTTTCGCATGATATACTGTCGGCATTGATGAAATTTCTTCAAAGGAAACTAACATGAAAATGTCAGCTTGTTTTTTTGCTTTTGCCGCAATAATTCTCACCGCTTGCGCGGCATCCCTCTGCGGAGAGTTCGATTATCCAAATATTAATATTTCTTCATCCCCTGCCGCAAGCGTCTCCTTGCTCATTCAGGACGGAGACGTTGTTGTGGACATGGACGTCTCAAAACGCAAACCTTTGGCCCTTCTTATTATCAAAAAAGAGGAAACGTCGAAAAACTCGCACATGATATTGGAAGCCGACCTCGCTTCGTTAAAAACGCGGCTCATTCCGGCTCCGGACGCAGACGGCATGAGCGCAATCGTGTGGCATCCTGAAAACAAAGCGATTTTCGCGTTGGGATCAATCGGAGGAAAAAGCGCTGTCTGGCGGCGCGAATACCCGGCGACTGACGATTGGCAGATAATCTACTCGACTGAAGAAGAACTCAAAAAACTTCTGATATCCCCGACAACATTTTCCTTGTACGACGAACCTTTGACAGGCGGCGGCAAACAGCATCGGCTGATCATCGGAGTCGAGCTTGAGCCGGGCGTCTTCGGTATCAGAACGATAACTGAACACGGAGAGCTTCCTTATAATGTCCACGCCCCGTTCAAATATCTTGATGATTTTTTTCCTCCCGGCACATTCGAGAAAATCAATGACTACTTCGACCCATCTGGGATAGACTGGTCTTTGCCGGAAAACATCCATCCCGTCGGTTCTCGAATGATATGGAAAGACGCTAACGGTTATTTGCATGTTTCAGATTATAATGATTATTGGATTCATAGAATAAATAAGCCTATTAATCACATCCGAGGCGACGCGGTGTTTTTCACTCCTAATGGAATTGGCCTAACCGTGTGGAAGCGAGGCGAGAACGGAGTAAAAACACATATCGGAAACCATGTCCGACTTACCGCAGATTCTCTGCTGTTTGAAACACCTCCCAAATGGGCTCCAGACGGAAAAGGCATCATCGGAGTTGTAAATGCCATAGACGGGCTTAGACTCGTCTATGAATCGGCAGACATCCCGCTTGCGGATGTAGTTAACGCATGGATGTTCATCGAAAGCCCTCAAGACCTTGAACTGCTGGATTCCTATGGCGGCTTATTCAGAAAAACAGATTATGATCAATTATATAACCTATACGAATCAGAGAATTACGGATGTGGATACTACTATTCCTCTCCTCCCGCCCGGCCTTATCTTGTGACAACCGATATATTTTGGGAAGTTTTCGCCGCGTCTTTCGAGGGCATATTCCAAATATTCGAAAGATACAAAGCCATCCCATCTTTCTGGTCTTTCGTTTCCGACGCAAACAAATATTACTCTTCGCATGAATCCGAATCTGATAACAGGTTGCGCGGAGTATTCGCGGTTCTAGACGGGTTGCGACACGATTCCGAAGACCGGAATACCGAAATTGAAAAAATACTCGCATCTGAAGGAGTCTCTTATTCTGAAACTCTAGGCGTTGATTTTGAGTACGAAGACTTAAAGCCGCGCGGACACTACACAAGGAGCAAAGAACTGAGTCTTTATTTCAAAGCGTTTCGGTATCTTGCGAACATAGAATTCAAAAAGACTGAATCCATCTCGTTGAACAACCTTCCTAAGGAGTTGAAAGAAAAAGCGCGCGGCATAATAGAGCCATACTCTTTTTTTACAGCGCCATCAAGGCACAGTCCGGCAATTATTTTTGAAGGCGTTCACAGAGACGTCCCATCATACGTCAAGCATCTCCTCAGAGACAACAAATCGCGTTTCTTCCCGATGTCCTTCGGGTTCGATAATGAGGTTTTAAATTCGGTTGTTTACCACGATGATTGGCCCGCTGAAGAACAAGTAAATAGGATGATCCCGGACTCTCTGGAGTTGCCGGCTGTCACCGGAAGCTTAACGGCTTTTGAGATTCTTGAAAAATACGGATTGTTCGAACAGGAGCCTGCTATTGTAAATATCCTGAATGATTTGAAAAACCGATGGTCGAAGTTCAATCCCGATGAATCAGAGATATATTCGCAGTGGTTGAAAGCGCTTGGAATTCAGTGGGCGGAGAGCGTTAGCCCTCCCGATTCTGGAGTGTCGAACTCTCTCTGGCAAACGAAACGGCTTCAGACCGGGCTTGCTAGTTGGGCCACGCTCAGGCACGCCACCGTTCTTGTAAATGAAAGAACAGCCGCGGAATGCGGCGAAGGTGGTTTCGAGCCAATCGTTGTGATTCCTCCTTTGGGCGCGGTGGAGCCTGATCCCGACGTTTTCTCCGCAATCGCTTCTTTGTTCGACGCAGAAATCAGAATGGTCGAAGAGAAACTCAACTTCGGAGGAATTGTCAATCTTGGCGAATGGGACTCTTATGAGGATGACCTTCGCAACGGCATTATTAGACGACTTAAGGAAAGCAAATCAGACGTTCTGAAATACAGAGAGATGGCCGTAAAACAAATCGCAGGCCTTCCGCTGTCTCCAGATGAGTATGAAAGCATATTCAACGCCGGGCGAGCCGCAGAATACAATTTTCTTGTGTTTAAAAGCCTTGCAAACGATGATTTTTCAATTGCAAATCCCGACCCGATTCCCAAGATTGCGGATGTTTCGGGTGGAGGCATAAATCAACTGCCGTATTTGCATGTCGCTGTCGGGCGGCCTGCTGAGTGGAACCTTATAGTTCCTCACTTTGGAGCCAGACAAGTAGTGAAAGGCTCCGTCTACACATATAACAGGTTCGTCGAAAACGCTATTTATGACGATAGTAAATGGCGCGAGATCGTCGACCAGACGTCGCCTATCGACTGGACGCTGGACTTCTATTCGAATACGAGGCTCTCATGCCCTGCCGTTATTCCTTTCTGACTTTGTTGTTCCTGACGATCTTTTGTTCGCCTCTTGTCTCGGATCAATCAGGAAACGAACTGTCGCCCGGCAAGCGTATCATATTCGCAGGCGACATAATGCTGTCTCGCCTAGTTGAACAGGAAATGCGGCTATCAGGGAATGACGATCAATGGCACGGCATGAAAAGTTTTTTCACTTGCGACTGCATAATCGTCGGAAACCTTGAAGGGGCCGTCGGGAGTTCCGGCGACTGCGCAGACGGCATCCCGAATAACTTATGCTTTCCCGTTTTGCCGATACGAATCCCCTATTTGAAGAAGGCGGGTTTCACCGCTCTTGTCAATGAGAATAACCATGCCCTAAACCTAGGGAATGATGGCGTTAGAGACACAATAGACTCGTTGATCGAAAACGACTTGATCCCCATTAGATTCTCGAACTCGCCTGTATTCATAAAAGCTGATGATATAACCATTGGCATCGTTGCATATTCGGTTTTCCCTGACGAAAAGGGGAAGCGAATAACCGCTGACAGCCGTGAAATGAAGCAAAAAATGAGACTCGCGGCCGCCCTTTCAGATGTTGTGGCCGTATACGCGCATTGGGGCGCGGAATTCAGAGACTGGGCGTCTCCTTTTATGCGCGAGGAAGCAAAAAAACTCGTGGCGTCCGGAGCGGACATTATTCTGGGCGCGCATCCGCATGTCATCATCAAGCCGGAGTGCGTCTACGGCAGACCTGTTTTCTACTCGCTCGGCAACCACGTTTTTGATCAGAAGTACACGGCTGCAAAACGTGGTCTTCTGGCCGTATGCGATTTGAATAGCGATTCTCGTGAAGTCGCTTGTTCCGCCACAAGCACGTCTGCGAAGCCAAGCAGCGGATTTCCGATAATTGAAAGCTTCTCGCCGGAAGAGAATAGCGACTTGATGAAATGCTCTTTTCTCATGAGGTCGCCTCTCGAAATAAATGACATTGTCTTGCGCGCCGAAACTTTGTCTTCGCAACCAAATGAAATTGTTTTGGAAGGTTGGATTAATAACAAGCTGCTTTGGAGATCAAGCCCGTCAGAAATCATTTCTCTTTCGAGCGGACGGATTTCATACCGAGATGATGAACTCCTTCTGTTCGCTGTGGAGAAAAAATTTTCCCGGATTGACGGAGAACACGCCCCTAGGCCCTATGTTTACAGAATATCAAAGAAAAGACTTGATGCGTTATGGAGAGGTTCCGCTCTTGCTTGGCCGCTTGTCGACGCCTCTGTAATCTGCTCCGATTCATGTTTTCTATGCGCTTTGCACAGAGGAGATTCCTTTCTATTGTCAAACCCGAATAATAATCAATTCAGACTTATGACTTACAGTTGGAACGGTTTCGGTTTCAAATCCTCCATGTCTGAAGAATTCTTGAGCCAATGCTCTGATTTCTTCGATGCCGAATGATGCGGTCGATATTCTGGAATTTAAACATCAATCTGCTTCGTCATAGTTTAAACTGCGAAACTCGAACAAAGATTACAAGTTTGCCAGCGGATATTGTTAAAAACACGCCTTTCAGTCCAGAGCGGCGACGAGGCTGATCTCGACGTTTTTTTCAGCGAGCGCGGCGACGATTCGGTCCCGCTCGCAATAATCGAACCTGAGGGCCACTCCGCAATCGGAGCTGATGTGCCGGGGCGTGGGAATCAGTTTAACCTCCACGCCGATCGCGCGGCACACCTTCTCCGCCTGTATCGCGTGGCTCGTCGAATGAAACGCCACAACTCCTCGCTTGACGCTTTCCATGGGTTCATATTATCGCTCAAAACGCCCCGTTGGCACAACACAATGAAACCGAAACGCGGCTGCGGCCTCCGGCTGCCAAAGAGTGACTTAGCAAAAGCTTTTCTTCGGTATCTCTTCAAAATTATTCCTTTGGATGGCGAAGATATGCCCGCGCTTCTGTTTCGGCGCACACCGCGTTATTTCCATATTGAATGAGGTTGCACAAATCATTATCTATCCGCAGGGGGCAATCTCCTGATTGTCAGCGGGATAAAGGCTTTCTCTTGGAATATCCTTTCCCAACGTCTTTTCACATGAGCGCGGCGGAGCGGAGGCGCGAACGCGCCCGCTTCGCCGCGCGCATAGAAACGTTTTGAAAGGGATTTTAAGGGAAAACTTTTTCAAAAGTTTTCCCTTAACTCCCCTCCGACATAGCAATCTCTTTAAGCGCGGATACGGCGCGGTCGATTTGTTCCTCGGTGTTAAAGTAACCGAGGCCGAACCGGACGGTTCCATCGGGGAAAGAGCCGACGGAGTTGTGGGCGGCAGGAGCGCAGTGAAGTCCGACGCGGCATAATACGCCGAATTCTTCGTCGAGCCGAAGTCCGATATCGGACGGGCTGAGGCCGTTTATGACGAAGCTGACTGTGGCGGTGCGGGGAGAGCCGGGAGCCTCGCCGATGATTCTCAGGCCGGGGACGTCCTTAAGGCTTGATAGGAGCTGCGCAGCCAGAGCGGCGTCGCGCGCGTGAATCTTTTCGACTGTTTCGCCGGACACGAAGCGAAGGCCCGCCAGAAGCCCGGCGATGCCCGCAGTGTTCGGAGTGCCCGCCTCGAACATATCCGGAGCAAAATCGGGGTGAGTCTCAAACTCGGAGCGGCTGCCCGTACCGCCCTGCCGGAAAGTGGCGAACTCGTTGAGATTCACCCTTTCTCCGACAACCAGCCCGCCCGTGCCCTGCGGTCCGAGCAGCGCTTTATGTCCGGTGAACGCCAACAGGTCTATGAAGTCGGCTCGCATGTCCAGAGGGAAACAACCGGCCGTCTGGGCGGCGTCCACAAGGAACAGAGGGCCGGACTCAGAGCATAAGCGGCCGACCTCGCGGACGGGCGCGGCGGTTCCGGTGACGTTCGACGCATGGTTAAGAACCACCAGCCGTGTGTTCGGGCGAATCGCTTTACGTATGTCGTCCGGGTCGAGCAGACCGTCCGGCGAGACCGGCGCGACGGAGAGTTGAACGCCGCGCCGCTCCATGTCGCGCAACGGGCGCATCACCGAATTGTGTTCCATGCCGCCGGTGACGACGTGGTCGCCGGGGCGCAGAACGCCTTTTATCGCCAGATTAAGCGCGTCGGTGGCGTTCAGGCCGAACGACACCCTCATCGGGTCCGGGGCGTTGAACAGCGCGGCGGCAAGCTCTCGCGCCTCGAACACGATTCTGCCCGCTTCAATGGACAGCCGGTGTCCCGACCTGCCCGGACTCGCCCCGATTTCGTTTATGAAAGAAGAAACCGAAGCCGCCACTTCGGGCGGCTTCGGGTGGCTTGTCGCCGCGTTATCGAAATATATTAAACCGTTATTTCTTGCTGATGATGACACTGAACTCATCGTCCTTTGCGGAGACCTCCGTCTCGCAGCCCTCAAGCCGGGCCGCCCGCATCACATTATCTCTCGAAGTGACGGAGTCCACAAGCACTTCCAGTTTGCCGCCGCTCAACTCTGCCATGCCTTTGCGCGCCATGATGACAGGTTGCGGACAGGACAATCCCCTTGCGTCTATCTGTTTCATTTTGTAAGCCCCCTTTCGAATCAGGCGAATTTTTCGCGCATGGCGAACCCGACAATCAGGCAAAAAACAATACCGATGACCACTGCGGCAGGCCCGAATAAAGCCGGCCCGGCGGGCGAGCTTGCGATAGTGAAGTTATGCGCGAATCCCGCGCCCACTATCATTCCGAGAACGAACACCGCCGCGTCGCCGTCTCCCTCGCCTGAGAGAATCAACTGCCTGCCCGGACATCCGCCCGCAAGCGAAAACGCCAGTCCTGAAAGAGCCATGCCCATAAAATTCCACAGATGGTTCGCGTGGGCTATCGGCTGGCCTTCCCAGCCGGGATGAAACTGTTTCAACACAAGGTTGGCCGCTAACGCCGCCACGACCAGCGCGACTATCCCGGAAACCAGATGGAAGTCCCGCGTGAGAATGACATCGCGGACCGCGCCCATAGTGCAGAAGCGGGAGCGCTGCGCCAGAAAACCTATTGCAATGGCGACCAGCAGCGAAACCGCCACCGGAGCCGCCATCGAGCCGGGGCCTTCCGCGCTGAAAAATACCGGCCCGGTTATGATTATTGTCTCCACCCCGTCCACTACCTGTTTCGCCCTTCCGAACAACGGTTTCGCCATTAGCATCGCAAACAGCGCGACCATTATCAACGGCATTATCAGACCCGCGAAAGGCTTCGCCTTATATGTTCTTCCGAGATTGTAGCCGCCCTTGAGGAACAGCACGCCTACTCCGATCCCGACGGTCAGGCCCGCGATACCCACCAACGCGTTCCAGTCTCCGCCCGCCAGCCTCAGCAACGCCCTCCACGGGCATCCCAGAAACACCAGAGCGCCTATCATGGCGAACATGCCCAGACAGAACCTCACTATCGGGGCAGATCCCGACCTCGCCCTGTATTCTTTAAATAACAGAGCCGCTATTAGAGAACCGATCACAAAACCCATGATTTCCGGCCTCAGATACTGGACCACCGCCGCGCGGTGAAGTCCGAGCGCGCCCGCGATGTCGCGCTCCATGCACGCCACGCACACTCCCATGTTCGGGGGATTCCCCAAATACTGCAGCAGCGCGGCGGCCACTCCGATGAAAAGCCCGACCGCCACTATTCCCCAGCGTGTCGCAAAAAATCCCGCTTTCATCTTTCCGCCTCCTTTCATCCTCTTTTTTTCGCCGCGTTTCAACGCGGCGTTTATCCGCGCACAATACATTATTGCTATAAGCATGATAGATTTATAATATTTTCAAATCGATGTCAACCATTTATTAAAAGCATATAATCTATTGTCTTTACCTATATTAAGCGAGGCGTCGCGCGGCAAGGATGCCGCGCGGCGGAAGAGCGGATGCGTTTGATTTTTTCAGGCTCGTGTATAATCATCTAGAATGAACCCGGCTGTGTCGGCGGCATCTGCGAATCCGGGTGGAATCATGCGCGCCGCGCGCGGGAACGGAAACAGGGCACATGAAACATGTGGTGATGGGAACAGCCGGACATGTCGACCACGGCAAGACGTCTCTGATAAAGGCGCTCACCGGGATCGACTGCGACAGGCTGGCGGAAGAAAAAGAGAGGGAGATAACGATCGACATCGGGTTCGCGCGGATGGACGGCGCGGACGGCTCGGTGATCGGCGTGGTGGATGTGCCCGGACATGAGCGGTTCATCAAGAACATGCTCGCCGGGGTGTCCGGCATTGATTTCGTGCTGATGGTGGTGGCTGCGGACGACGGGGTGATGCCGCAGACGCTCGAACATCTGGACATCTGCAACCTGCTCGGAATCCAGAGGGGCATCATCGCGCTCACTAAGATCGACCTAGTCGAGCCGGACTGGGTGGAGATGATGGCCGAGGAAGTGAGCGAGGCGATGATGGGGACGTTCATGGAGGGAGCGGCGGTGTGTCCGGTGTCTTCTGCGGACGGACGCGGAATCGAGGCGCTGGCCGAGACGATTCGAGGCGTGGCTTCGCAGGTTGTCCCGCGCAACGAGTGGGGTCTAGCCCGGCTGCCGGTGGACAGGGCGTTCACGATGAAGGGCGCGGGCGCGGTGGTAACGGGCACGCTGATCTCCGGAACCATCCGGCTGGATCAGGAACTTGAGTTGCTGCCGCAGGGCCGCCCGGCGCGAATCAGACAAATACAGTCTCACGGAAAAAAGTCGGCAGAGGCGGGAGCCGGGAGGCGGGTCGCCGTCAATATCGTCGGGGTGGATGTCGGCGATATATCGCGCGGAGACGTGCTGGCGCAGCCGGGCGCGGCGACGGCGGCGCTAACCATAGACGCGGCGGTGCGCGCCGTGCCGAGGCTCTCGCGCCCGTTGAAAAACAGGTCTCGCGTCAGAGTTCACATCGGCGCTCAGGAGCTTTTCGGACGCCTGTCTCTTCTCGACTGCGAGAAAGTAGAGTCCGGCGGCGAGGCGCTGGCCAGAATAAGGCTGGACTCCCCGGCGGTGTGCGCTCACAAGGACGCTTTCATCATCAGGTCTTTCTCCGCGCAGGAAACAGCCGGCGGCGGCGTCGTTCTGGATGCCGCGCCCAACCTGAAACGCAGACCCAAAGAAGAGATATGCGCGGACCTGCGCAAAAAAATGAGCGGCAGCTCGGAGGACTCCGTCGAGCAGGCCGTCAGCGACTTCGGCCTAGCCGCCCCTGAAACCAAAGAAATCTCCGTGAAAATCAACATGGACCCGGAAACAGTTTCCGAACTGGCCCGGTCGCTTGTCTCCGCAGGCAGGCTGGTCGAGGCTCCGGAACCGGGCAGACTGATCTCCGCGCCCGCGCTCGAACGCTTCAAGAGCGAAATCATATCTAGGATGAAGGAATATTTTGGGTTGTTTCCGAAAAAACCGTGGGTGTCGCGAAGGGAACTCAAAACGAAATATTTCGGGAAAACCGATAATAAGGTTTACGAGTATGCGCTGGAAGCGTTGGAGAAGGAAGGACGCGCGCGCGCATCGGTCTCCGAGCGGGGAGTAAGGCACGCAGAAGGCAGCGAGGCGGCGCTGGCGGAAGAGGCGCGGCTGCGCGAGGAGATTTCCGCCATTTACACCGAAAAACAGTTCAACGCGCCGGACGCAGACGAGGTCGCCGCCGCGATCAAATCCGCCGCGCTGGACATCGGCGAGGTGTACAACACTCTCGTCGAAGCCGGGACGCTGGTGAAGCTCGGCCCGCGCGCGTTCCTTCACGCGGACGCCGTCGAAAAGGCCCGCGCCGCGATCATCGGACATCTTGAAAAAAATGGAAAGATAACCGTCGCCGAAGCGCGCGACATTCTGGGGACTTCCCGCAAGTTCTCCGTCCCGCTCATGGAATATTTCGACAGGGAAAAGGTGACGTTCAGGCAGGGCGACGAAAGGATAGCGTACCCGTTCAAATAAACCGGGAGTCAAAACCCCGGCATAACCCGGCGCGCGGAACGCGCGCGAAAGGCGGCTCCAATGTTCGGCAGACTAGGACCTCTCGAAATAGCAATTATAGCCATCGTCGCGATATTGATATTCGGCCCGGCGAGGATAGGCTCTCTGGCCCGCTCAGTCGGCGGCTCGTACTTCAAAGTCAGACACGAAATCGACCAAGTCAAGAAATCCGTGACCACGGACGTGGTGGAATCGATAAAAGAAAGCGGCTCCAAGCCTTCCGGCGAAGCCTCTAAGACGGCTGCCGCCGCGCCTCGCGAAACAGACGGCAAGGTTTAAAACCGCAACTTCACGCGCGGGCCGCCGCGCTTTTTTTTGATTGACTTGCGCCCCTTTTCTGAGTACCATTCAAGTATTGGAAATCAGAAATTGCATACTTGTCCGGCAGCCGTAGGAAATTAAATATTAGAATACTAAAAAAATTTTAACGGCGTATGTTAAAATTTTCACATGGGTGAGAAGGTAAAAACGATGGCGAGAAGAAAAAAGTACAAATTCCCAAAAACAACGATAGAGCGGCTGTCTTATTATTTCCGCGCGCTGGAAGACCTCTCAAAGCGCGGAATAGACACTGTGTCGTCTGAGGCCCTCGGCGGCAAGCTCAATATCAAATCGTCCCAGATAAGAAAAGACCTGTCATATTTCGGCGACTTCGGCAAACGCGGCATGGGATACGACGTAAAGTACCTGCTCAAGGAACTGAAGTACATACTCGGACTGGACAGGGAGTGGTCGGTGGTGATAGTGGGAGCCGGGCACATCGGCGCGGCCATGGCGAACTATGACAGCTTCGGCAAGCGCGGTTTCAACATCGCAGCCATATTCGACAACGACGAGAAGAAAATCGGCAAGGAGATAAACGGGACGCCGGTTTTGCCGTACGACAATTTAGACGATTTCGTAAAGCAGAATAAGATAGAGATGGCCATAATCGCCGTCCCCGCCGCCGCCGCGCAGGCTGTGGCGGACAAACTGGTCGAGAGCGGAGTGACGGCGATACTCAATTTCGCGCCGGTCGCCGTGCAGCTTGACGAAAACGTCCGCTGTCTATCCGTCGACCTGACCACCAAGCTCGAAGCCCTCGCCTACTACATGAGCTACTCTCAGGACAAGCTCTGGAAGATATACTCCTGACGCGCGCAAGCGCGCCCTTTTTTTTCGACTCTCCCGGCTTTGCGCGGTGAAAAATGCGGGATAATATTTCCCATGGAGAGATTCCGCGCGGGCGGCATTGAGGTTTGTTTCGGGGCGGGACGCCGCGACTGGCTGAAACTCAGCTACCCAGCGGACTACGGCCTGTTCGCGCGGGTCCAGTGGCGCGGGTTCGAGTTCGACTTCAATCTGAACGGTCAACTTAAATGGGTCGGCGGCAAACCGCCAGCATGGCCGGACGCGCGCGAGAGGCTCAAACGCACCGCCGCAAACGATTTCGTGTACTACGCCGTCTTCGGGTACGAGTCCGCGCGCGCGCTGACGGGAGCCTACTACGTGCCGTACACCGGGCGCGACGACCCCGAAGTCTTCAACGAGCGGCCTTTCGACAGACTGTTCATCGGGGAGGCGCTCGCGGCTTTCGACTCTCTGGCGGACGCCGCGCGGGATATCTCCGCGTCTCCGCCTCCCGGCTCTCATCCGCGCGCCGTCGAATTTCTGTCGCTGGCGGGCCGCAACGGGCGCAATGCCCTCGCCGCGTCCGCCGAACGGCTGCGCGAAATCATCGGTTGCTCCGTGCCCGTTCTGCCCCCGGACGCAATAGAGGTCGATTACGAGGTGGTTCCGGTTGCGGTGGCGGACGGCTGTTCTTATCAGTGCGGTTTCTGCGGCTTCAGAGGGCCGGGGTTCAACGTCCGCTCCCCGGAAAACGTCCTCTCGCAGATAGACGCTCTGGCGGATTTCTACGGGGCCGACCTTGTCAACCACAACGCGCTGCTGGCCGCCGGCAACGATGCTCTCGCGGCGGGCGCTGAGACGATAGAGAGGGCCGCGCTCGCGGCTTATGAACGCTTCGACTTCGCGCGCTCTTATCACGACGGGGCGAGGCTGTTCATGTTCGGTTCCGCCGGGGCGCTGCTCGGCGCGCGCAAGGCCGACCTCAAAACGCTTGACGCTCTCCCTTTCGAGTCCGTCGTCAACGTCGGACTGGAATCGCTGGACGAAGAAACGCTGACGGCCCTCGGAAAGCCGCTCTCAGCTTCGGACGCCCGCGAGGCGCTTGCCCGCGCTTTCTCCATCAACTCTTCAATGAAAAACCTGCGCGTGTCTGTAAACTTCGTCGTCGGCGACGCCCTGCCGGAACGGCACTACGACGAGATAAAGGAAGCGCTCTCCGACCCCGCCCTCAGACGCGCCCGCAACACTGTCTATCTGGCTTCTCTCATAGGAGCTTCCCCGCGCAGGGACACCATACGCCGCCTCATGGAAATCAAACGCGCCTCCCGCGCGGATGTTTTTCTCTATTTGTTTCAAAGACTTTGAAAAAAGCCGATGTCAAAACAGAAGTCTATGCCGCGCCTCCGGCGGCCAAAGAGATGCCTCCGGCGGTTCAAGGAAACTTTGGAAAGTTTCCTTGAAAATCCTTTCCCAATATCTTTTCACTTGATACGCTCCGAAGGCGGAGGCAACGCCCCGACTTTGGCGCTGGCATGAAACGTTTTGAAAGGGATTTTAAGGGAAAACTTTTTCAAAAGTTTTCCCTTAACACTGTCCTGTGTCGTCAGGGATGTATCACAAGGGCGACGCCGCCGTGTCCGAAGAAAGCCCGGGCGAATTCGAGCCTAGGATACACAACGGCTTCGCCTGACTCCGGGGATGCGGCGTCGGGGTCGTTCACAATCATGTCGCCGTTAGTGGCGACGCCGCGCAATACCATCAGATGGCCGGAAGATTCGGCTTGCGGCTTCGCCGTCAGGTCCCCTTTCCGGTATGACACGCTGACAATTGCCGGAGAGCCGTTTCTGACAACGCGTTCGAGGACGGCGAGGCTGTTGAATCTGCGGACACAGCCGTGCAAGCCGAACTCGGAGGCGGCGGCCACAAGAAACGCCCAGTTTCCGAATATGCGCGCGGAGGGGTCTAACGCGCGGCGGCCCACCTCGGCCACTTCAACCGGGACGCCCCAATAGCGCAGAACCATCGTTGTCGA
>Ga0209311_1000345_pt1 | contig 45667 bp, 35 predicted proteins | sample AD_UKC045_MetaG_FD_184417 | JGI IMG/M metagenome (GOLD analysis project Ga0209311, IMG submission 184417) | Active sludge microbial communities of municipal wastewater-treating anaerobic digesters from USA - AD_UKC045_MetaG (SPAdes) (version 2) | ecosystem: Engineered > Bioreactor > Anaerobic >...
ACTGTGTTGTCACCGGTGCTATTGTGGAAACCGTTTCCTTCAGCTCTTCCGCCACTTGTTTCTCATACTGTCTTCTCGTCTCCACTAACTTCCTCCCGTCTTCCGATACGTATGTCGGCAGCGCCTTCTCAAACTCCATTACCTGAAGAGAAGTAACCGATTTTGCAAGCTCGGCAAACTGCATCTTTATCTTTCTTCGCAGCTCATCAATCTTGCTCTGCTTATTACTTACGCTCTTTATGTTGTATAATGTCGTAAAATAGGTATCCCTGTAAGCAATCTCCCCCGTGTTTCTGTCCAGCATGTCGTCAAGAATATACAGGTCAATCTCATTCATATCTCCCGGATTGTACAACGCTCTGTATTTCTGATTATAAAACCTTACGCTCAGCGGCTCATTTATTATAAAGTATTCCCCCTTAAACTTCAGATCTCCAAACCCAATCTTCACAATCTGCTCATGCATCATCGCATAACGCAGTTCCCTGTTCGTCACCTCTATCTTATTGTGCGTCCTCCAGCAATCATCAAAATAATCCAGAATCGAAATCCTTCTCCTCTCCTCATTGATAACCCTCACCCTCTCCCGCTGAATATATCTCTGCTGAATAAAGCTCTCCAGCTTAATCTTATAATCCTCAAACCAAAGGTTCGTCTCCTCCGGGCTCATCTTCAAATCCCTGTGCCTGGCATCCCTGTTCTTATCCGGACTGACAAAGTTCTCGAAAAAGCTGTCAAACTCTGCTTTTATCATCCCAAAACCCCTCTCAACCGGTGCCTTATTTATAGGTGTGTATGGCTTGCTGAAATGCGCCCACGCCTGTGGTTTATTTATCCTCCTTAAAAACTCCGTAAAATCTTCTGCCCTGGCTATTCCGTTATCCACCATCACCGCATTATTCGGAAGCCCGTACTTCTTAAGCACCACCGCCAGGGACTCTATCAAATCCTTACTGTTTATATCCCCAATCTTTATTACCCATCCCAACGGCATCATAGTCTTCCCCTCAATCCAGAACCACGTCTTCACCTGCTTCTCAACTACTCTTCCCGAAGCCTCGTCATATACATACACCCTCGCAACATCTGCCTTATGGTCATCCCCGATTATGTAGTCCATAAAACTGATCTCCGAAGTAAAAGCCGTGCTCGTAAAAGGCAAATCAATATGAAACCGGTTGTGATGATTCATAAACTTATGCATATCCGGGAAACCCGATGCCTCAAAACTGTTCCTTATCTGTCTGTAGAGCGTTCCCTTGGGTATTGCCGCAATCTCATAATACTCCTCTGTTTCCTTTGCATACATCTTCATCAGATCACACAACAGCGATACGTTTGGCTGTGCATTCTCAACATATATCTTTGCCGCAAACGGAATCACCTTCTCATTCAGAATATCATCCAGCAGCTTGTTCCTCACTGCAAACTTGTCACACCTGGCTTTCCTCTTTACCTTTGCAGCATCATTAGCTTTGCGGTAAAGGGATTTCAGGCTGTAACCCTTTATCTCAACCCCGTGTCTGCCAAGCATCTCCATCCGCTTCTGTATCTCCTCAAACACTATCACCTGGTCATTCTTCCCTTTTGCCACCCCCTCAAGCATACTGTCAAACTCAATCTTTACTTCCTTAACCAGAGCTTTTAATTCACGTTCTTTTAATGTGTTCAGCTTAACCGGATCGACTATATATGTGCGCCCACTTTTTTTTAGGCTAAGTAAATCACCCGCTTCTATATATCTTTCAATCGTTCGTCTGGATACGTTTTTTATTTGTATATATTCTTCTATGTGTATCATGTTTAATTTATAGGTTAATTATTTAGGGATTATTTTCTACTGAGTTTAATTTCTGTTAATAAGGTCTCAATCCGATATAAATAATTAAAGATTTCTGTCTCTCTATTATTATCAGTCTGTCTGCTGTTGTTCCCAGCCTGGCGGATTAACTCTGCTATTTCGGAAGGTGTGTCCGCCACGAAGAAATCTTTCCCATTGATTAGCTTAACCAGACTGCATATTTCATCGTTATATCCACGTTCTTCAAAAAACATTATCATGTGTACATTTACTAAGATTTGGGTAAAACGGAATTTCCCTTTCATATCATGGTGATGAAGACCTTTTAATAAAATAAACATTATTTTCTCTCTTTCTTTTTATAGTTCCATTTCGATTTGACCGGACATCCTCTTGTCAACATATCTCTGTGCGCTGGCAGACCTGCTCATTACCTCCTTCAGCGCCGCATCAACATTCTGATAAGTATTCATATCCGGATTATTAAAAAACTCCTTAAGGCTCCTGAGCGCCTTGGTAGTTGCCTCCTGGTATTCATCCACCATATCAATTTCATCCCTCTTGCTGTCCCTGTATTTAGGCACTTTCACAAGTATATATCCGTTAAGCGAGGCAAGGTGCTCAAGTATAGCCGGGTTTTTCGTTGCCTTAACCAGCGGTGTTAAATGCTCAACCGGAAACTTAACGCCGCTTTCATCCACAGGCAGCCCCGCCCGGTATAAGTAACTGGCGGAAATGCCCATCTCATCGGCTATCTGCTCAACTGATTTTTTGCTGCGGTGGATTGTTTGGTAGAGTACGGTCTTAATGGTCTGTTGGCGGTTCATTATAATTTCTCTCCGAAATTTTAATAGTAAAATTTATTCTTATTAGTTATATTTGATATGCAGAATAAATGCATCACGAAGCTTTCCCCTTGCGGATGTAGTGGTCAATAAGCTTTGTGAGTCTGTCAAGGGCTTTTGGTGTGGTTCTTTTCCCCGAGAGCAGCATTGATACGTAGCCTTCACTCCATCCAAGCTCTTTTGCAATCTCTTTCTGGAAAGGAAGGTTTGAGTAGATTTTTAACGGTTTCATTTTTAGAAGCCTTTTTTATTAATAATTTTGTTAATTGACTTTACAAATATACAATTGCAAACTTTATAAGTCAAGAAAAAAATATATAATTGCAAACTTTTTTTTATGAATCTGGATAAACAGGAAATAGCCGTCAGACTTAGAGCCTTCGGAGAGAGCAAATTTGGGCGGATTAAGGATTTTGCTAGGGCATTAGATATGGAACCGTCTTCCTTGCAATCAGCTTACTTAAACGGAAGAAGTGTTCCCGGGCCAGAATTGTTGGTTAAGTTATCAGAAATGGGGTGCGATATTATCTGGCTACTTACTGGACGTCAGACTAATTCTCACTCTCCACCTGAAATTGACGTGCCAAATAAAATAAAACAGCTTGAGGAGGAAAATAGACTTCTTCGTGATAAAATTAGCCGTATTTCTTTCCTCACTCAAGCTGTGAACGAAACAAAAAATAAGTTAATAAAAAAAAGAAAATAGTATGTCGCAACATATTCTGCATATTTGCGTGTCGTATGTGTCGCAGCATAGCTATATTCGTGTCGGAAACCATCCAATAGGCTAATAAATTGGGCATAAAACAGGGCTGGGAGGGTACAAAAAGCCATAGTAAGTATAGGCATTCTCAAATAGCGTGAAAAACAGTAAAAGCTAAGTCCTTTATTTTCAACAACTTCCCACCCACCCCTTTCTCATTTATCGTGAGTTTAAACAATACTAACGTTAAACTGTCGGTTTTCAACGCAATTGGTGAGCAAGTAGAAACTCTGATTAATAGCTATTTTCTCGCAGGGTCTTATGAGTTAAAATTTAACGCTACACATCTTCCAAGCGGTATATATTTTTATAATCTTTTAACTGGAGAATATAATTCCGTAAAAAAAATGATATTATTAAAGTGATAATATGCTAAATCCTTAATTCAGCAAGTGCGTTTAATTTCTAAAAGAGCGGTTTTTTAGTTATATTTCCATCTTTAATAACATTATTTTCAACAATTATATACTATGCTGATTAAACTCTATTTTATCCGAAAAATTAAAGCGTTGTTTCTTAAATTTAATTTACATATTCTTTTTAACCCGTTTTTTTCTTTTTTTATTAACCTTGCATATTTATCTCGTCTTTCCAAGTGGAGAAAAGAGAATGGGCCCCTTCCCTACGATGATTTCTACAACTCAAAAGTTCATTACGAGGAAAGATTCAAATTGCATCAGCATCTTTTTGATAAAGAGAAGTTAGACCAAGAAATTGTATTTCTTGAGTTCGGGGTTGCCGATGGAATTTCATTCAAATGGTGGGTGTCCAAAAACAATAATCCGAATTCCAGATTTATCGGCTTTGATACATTCACAGGATTACCCGAGGATTTCGGAGTAATGAAAAAACCGGATTATGATACCAAAGGCATTTTCCCGGATGTAAATGATTCTCGATGTGAATTTGTTCCGGGTCTTTTTCAGGATTCACTGGAAAAAATTATAGACAAGATTGACTTTTCAAAACGCCTTGTATTGCATATGGATGCCGATCTTTACTCCTCAACTTTGTTTGTTTTAACAAGATTATATAATAAGTTCAAAAAAGGGGATATAATTATTTTTGATGAATTCGGAGTTCCAACTCATGAATTCCGAGCATTTATGGACTTTACTTCTTCGTATTATCTTAAATTTGAATATCTCGGAGCAATAAATAATTATTTACAAGTGGGTATAAAGATTTTATAGAGCCAACTCTTTTTCGATCTTCTCTAATTTGTATGCGAGGGATTCCCATTCCGAATAAGCCCCTTTTAGCTCTTGTTTTATTCCTGCATATTCGTTGTTTTTCTCTCTCGCAGTAGTAGGATTGCTGTAAATTTCTTCTTTAGTAAGCTCAAGTTCAATTTCTTTTAGTTGTTTTTCGAGTTTGCTTATTCGTAGCTCGGCGTGCGACACTTCGCTTTTCAGATCTTTTGTCAATTCGTATCTTCTCCGTCTTAGCTCCGCTTCTAATCTTTTTTGTTCTTTTTTTGTAACCGCTGGCTGGCTTTCTTTTATCGCTTCCTTTTTTGTTGAGTCTTGCTTATTTTCCTCTGCTCTTTTTTTATAAAGGTAATCTTCTATACCGCCAAGAAATGTTTTTAAACTCCCTTTTCTTATCTCTACAACTTTATTCACGATAGGAGTTAAAAAATCAATATCGTGTGAAACCAGTATTAACGAACCTTTGAAATTGACAAGCGCATTCTGTAAAACTAGTTTCGAATTGTAATCAAGATGGTTTGTTGGTTCATCAAGAATTATCAGATTTGCTTTTGTTAAAAGTATTTTTGAAAGTGCAACTCTGCTCTTTTCTCCTCCCGATAAGACTTTGATTTTTTTAAAGACGTCATCTCCTGAAAAAAGAAAGCAACCTAAAATGGCTCGTAACTGTCCAAGTGTCTGGTTCTCCGCAACTGTTTCAACTGTTTCCAGTATGTCTAGTTCGGGGTTTAGATTATCCGCTACATCCTGGGCGTAATATGCAATGGATGTGTTATAACCCGGCTTTTTTGTCCCCGACTCAAAATTTAATTCGCCGGCTATAATTTTCGCTAATGTTGTTTTTCCGGCACCATTAGGACCCACGAAAGCTATTTTATCTCCACGTTCCACGGTGAATGACATATCTTCAAAGATAACATTACTCCCGTATGATTTCTTTATTCTTTCCAGCTCTACGTTTATTACGCCGCTTAAGGGTGGCTCTGGGAAGCGCAGATTTATCCCCTCAATACTCTCCGGTAGCTCAACTAATTCTATCTTTTCAAGCTGTTTAATTCTGCTCTGTACTTGTCTTGCTTTTGTCGCTTTATATCTGAATCGCTCAATGAACTTCTCGGTATCTTTTATTTTTTTCTGCTGCTGAATATATTGTTTTTCTGCAAGCTCTTCTCGCGCTTGCTTCCATTTAATATAATCTTCATACTTTCCTTTATATGAAAAAAATTTTCCCGCGGATATCTCAAGCGTTTTGTTCGTTACTGAGTTTACAAAATGCTTGTCGTGGGATACGATGAGTAGTCCTCCCTTGTATTGATTCAAAAAGGAAATAAGCCATTCAAGAGAATCAAGGTCGAGATGGTTGGTGGGTTCATCAAGAAGCAATAAATCGTTCTGCGATATTAATATCTTTGCGAGTGCGATTCTCATTTGCCATCCGCCTGAGAACTCATCCGTTAGTCTTTCGAAATCCTCTTCCGAAAAACCCAGTCCGTTTAATATTCGTTCAACTTCAGATAACGCCGAAAAAGATCCTAGTTCTTCAAGTCTGTGATGCACTTCACCAAGTTGATTGACCAAATCATCTCTTTCGGAATCTGTTTTGCACAGAGCCAAAAGTGTAGTGAGTTCTTTTTCCTTTCCCTGGAGATTGACTATGCTGGTTAATGCAGATTCGGCTTCTTTTATTATTGTATTACCTCTGTGGATTACGTTTTCCTGGGGTAAGTAGCCTATATTAATGTTTTTTTGCAGGAAAATATTTCCGTCTTCAGGATGATTTTCTCCGGATATTAATCTTAATAGGGATGTTTTTCCTGCTCCGTTTGCCCCCACCAGTGCAATCCGCTCCCCCGCGTTTATTTTATAACTTATGTCCCGGAAGAGATAGCGTCCTCCAAATTGCAGGGATACATTAACCAGATCAACCATGCCACATTATTTCCTTATTACTGCTATCTTTCCTGTTTTTAGGTTGTTTCCTTTTTCGTTATATGCTACTATTATATAAACCCCTGAATTAACATATTCCCCTCCTTCATCCCTTCCGTCCCAAAATCCTTCGAGTCCGCCGAGCGTGGTTATTGTTCTTACATGTCGCCCGGCTGCGGTCAGAATCATAATACTTGCATCTTTTACGAGCCCTGATATTTTTAGGTTGGTTCCATTTCCGGGAATTATTAATGGACTTGGACTTATCTCTAACTCCGTAAATGTATCCGCAGGCCTTTTAGCAGCAGTTAGAAATGCTGTCAGTCCCCCATCAGTTCCCACATATGCTATTCCTTTCGTCTCATCAAAGGTGACGCTTTTTATCTGATCATTCGGAATCGGACTGTTTTTTGAATCATAAACCGCTATTAAATTCGTCCCGTCAGGATTCATTATAAACAGCCCTTGATTTGTTCCTACCCACTTTTGATTGACTGCATCTACTGCAATAGTATTGATGGATTGTTGCCGTAATGAGTAGAGGGAGGAAATCTTAAAATTTGGATTTTGTCCGTTCCCTAAAACCGCATTAACATTGCTTATAACATTAACTCCAAGGTTCGTTCCTATCCACAAATCACCCCGCTTGTCAACCAGAAGTGCCGAAACAGAATTGCTGTTCAATCCACTGTTGGAGTTAAGAAAACCGTACTTATCGTCGCTGAGATTTGTGAACGTCTTGTTTTCATTATAATAAAACAAACCCATTCTGTTGGGATCAAGTGAATAGAACCACTTTGTATCGTATTGATCTGTTGTGATTCCCAAATATTGATTAATAGTTGGTGCAATAGGATTCTCATAAGTGTACCATGTGCTGTCTGGTGTTAAGGCGGCAAGCACCTTTCTATCTGCTGCGTCGTAGTTCAGCACCCAAATATTGTTTCTGCTGTCCTTCGCAATTCCGCCAATTACAAGAAATGTCGGATCCTGTAGGGTCCCTCTCAATGGTGTATTTGTGGTATAGTAATTAATCATGTTGTTTTCAGATAACCTTAAAAAACCCCTTCCCCAATTGCAAAAAAATATCTCATTGTCTGCACCGTAAACTTTATAGTAATCATTATTCAGCATAATCGGATAATTGAATGCAATATAGTTTTCCCAAACATCATTCGATAATTTATAAAATCCGCTTCCGTTCAAATCCTTTCCCGTAGCAACCCAAAGATTCCCTTTTCTATCACTTGTTAATGATAAAAATGAATTTGTTGTTGGACTGTTTGGAAAATAGTACTTTTTGTTTGAAATTGAACTGACTTCACACAAACCTTGATTGGTGGATATGAAAATGTTGTTCCCTGTAACTCCTGTGATTTTATTAACTTGTTCAACGCCTAATATTTCTCTTATAATGGACTCGTTTCTAATAATTAACAGCGAATAACTTGTTAGCACAAGCAGAGAATCGCCCGAAACCATAAAATCTTTTATATTGATGTTGTCAAGAAGACTAAGGAATGATGTCCAGTTATTGCCGGTAAGTTTGGAAATCCCGCGGCTGGATGAGGCTATTATTGAGTTTTCATATTTCCCGACTTTGTATATGTTGTTTGATGCCAGCCCCGAAGCAGTCGTATAATTTTCCCATGATTCTGGCGCAATGAGATTTGTTGCCCCCTGTTTCTGAATGGCAATCCCGGCTTCGGTGGCCACATAAAATCGTCCATCGAAAAACGCTCCGTTTACTCTGGTATTCGATGCAAAATTTCCGAATTTAAAGTATGTGTCTATGAATGAATAATCGGCTCGGTTGATTAATGAAAGCCCAAAGTCAGTGCTTGCTAGGATCGTATCTCCTTTCGTGACAAGTGAGTTTATTTGTTTTTGTGTCTGGCTGGCATTGTAAATGTCTAGAATTCTTTTTATCGACTTTGTAACAGGATTGATTACATTAATTATTCCCGAAGGTGTTCCCACCCAAAGTTTGTTGTTATTGTCAAGTGCAATTGTGGTCAGTGAAGCATCGGATAATCCGTCTGCTTTCGTATAAGTGACGTATGACGAATCAGCAGGATTAAATGAAAAAAGCCCCCCCTCTGTTGCTGACCAGAATATACCCCCGGTAATAAAAGCTTCCCTTACTTTTTTCTTGTCGGTATAACTCTTTATCCCCATTATAAGTTGCGCATAGGATATTTGGGTCAGGCAAATAATAAGTAATAAAACGGAAATTTTTTTCATCTGGTTAATCCATAAATCTTTTTTTTTAATCTTACAATTTATTTATAATTGACTATTAATAAAATGCAAAAATACTGCATTTTTCGGGTAACCTCATTCGGATTTCTTGCCTGCTAATCTTTTATATTTTCTGTTACGGGCTATTTAATATATATTCGCTTTCCGAGCCACCCTTAATCCTTATCTTTTTGTTCATAATTGAAAATTACCGTTTGTCACTAATTTAGGCATCATATTATTAACTTGAGTTAATTTTACAGTGTCGATTTTATTTATTTAGAAATTACTTGGAGTCATTGTGAAAATAAAATATTCAATTGTATCATTTATTTTACTGCTTCTGTTTTTTAGTTCTCATCAGACATCAGCACAGGATACAGATTCCTCCTGGTCTCATAACTGGGACAAGGAAGCCTATAAAGATCATGGCTGGGATTGGGATTCGGACTGGGATTGGCAATTCTCATTTTCAGGGTTTGAACACCCTACAATTAATTTGAGCTATGGATTGTCGAAGTACTCACTGAAAGACCTTGTAACCCCTGTTTCAGACAACGGTTTGGGAGAACTTAGATTGGGTTACACAAAAGAAAAGAAAACCTTTAGATCGGACTATATTATTAAACATCAGTTTAATTATGCGTCTCTTTCAAATTTGTCATATAAATTAGGACTTGAGGAAAAAGCCAACGAGATTAACGCTGAAATGTGGCGTTTCGGGTTTGGTTGGGAAGACGGATATGGATATAAATTCGGTAATTCATCTGTGATTCTGTATAATACGTGGGGAATGAATTGGTCGAAGATTACTGTCGATGATACTATAATTAACCTCGCCGATAGGGAAATGATCAATTTATTCAAAGATGATTTTCATTTCGGAACTCTTTCTGCGGGTGGAATAAAAATCCGTCCTATCCCCTTAATTGAAGTAGAAGCAGGTGTTGAACGATCTGCAATTTATTCTCGTGTGCTTTTCTGGAAAGCTGCCGGTAGCCTTCTTATTGAAGCTGCGGGACAAGGACTTGTCGATTCTTTCGTTAGGAATGTCCTCTCTTCTACTCCGGCTGCTGCACCGGTTGTGAGTTTCCTTCTTAAAAACGGACTTTCTTTTGCCATGTATGAATTAAGAAAAGAAAAAATGAACTGGCCCTTTGACTCTGCTTCACCGGTTATGGTAGATACTTATAGAGTTGGTGTGACTTTTATATTTTAATAAATTCTCTCCCTCTTATTGATATGTTGTGTTGGCCGGGATATGTTCCCGGCCTTTTTTTACTTTAATGTATAAGAAATTAATTCCGTTCTTTCCACGACTATCTGCTTTTTCGTGTTGAGTTGGTATTTAGTCAGATGTACCAGTCCCACACCGGGAGCCCAGTATTCGTCAAATGCATAATATTTATTGTAAGTGTCGTAATGAATACACGAAAAACTTCCCCCTTTTACGGTGATAATTTTATTGTTGGAAACTATTCTTATATGTGTACTGTCCGAAGTTATGTACTCATCTGAATCAACTGCCGGATTCTTGTAATACAATATCGGAATCCCGCTTTCCGAAAGAAACCATAATCCGTCACTCTTGTTTATGCAATATGAATTTATCTCCTCATCATAACCCAGAATATACCACCTCTCGTTGGGGTTCTGAATCGGAACTAACACCGTATCTCCCCTTACTTCATTATAGTGATACGAAATCTCATTCGTGGCAGAAACCGTCTCATAATTCCATCTGTTCCCGGTTTTTAACGGAAGTAATTCTCTCTCTCCTACGTTTTGAATTTCAGTTTCTTCGTTGCAGCTGTATGCAATTATCGCAACCAATACTATCAGGAGTCCGGCAAACAATTTCATCTTCTTATTCCATTATTGTTTATATTTACTGCCCCTGACTCATTAGATCAGCAATAAAAACCGAATCCTTGGATTCCGAATTCTCAAGAATTATTTTGATTATTGCTGTCAATGGAACCGCTAAAAACATTCCCACTATCCCCCAGATAAAACCCCAGACTAATACTGAAAGCAGTATCATTATGGGGTTCATGTTTAACCGTTTACCTATAATTTTAGGTTCAAGTATATTAAATACAAGTGTCTGGATTAGTGCAATTATTGCAGCGATCAGCAATCCGTATCCTAATGCTTCATATTGTACTAGTGCCATTAAAGTTGGAAAAATTAATGCGATTGCGCTTCCTATGGAGGGTATAAAGTTAAGAACAAAAGTAAATGCCCCCCAGATTATTGGGAAATCTACTTTAAAAATAAAACAAATTGCTGTAACCAGTGCTCCCGCAAGCAAATTCATAGCGATCTTTGTTATAATGTATTTTTGAATTTGCTCCGTTATTTTCTTGAACGTGGAACCAACCGCTTCTTCAATAATTGTTTGCTTCTTTTCTTGCAGGTGAGTATTTGATTGGGATAACTTTGCTGCAGGCTCATTCTCCATATTCTCTTTTTGTTCTTTTTTTACAACATATCTTTTTCTGATTGCATTTATTATGCTGCTGTGACCTCCTTCAATAAAAACAAAGAAAAAGAGAACAAATAGCACTGAACCCATGAAGTCAACTGTCTGGGATATTATTCCCCCGGCTAATTCTTTATAATCCATCTTTGCGAGTATTCTTTGCAATGAAAAATATTTGAAGTATGGATCACTTATCCCGATAGCTTTTGAAATCTCCCTTACTATGCCGTTTAATCTTGTGAAATAAACATCAATCGACTGGGAAAATTGGATTATTGAGTCAACAAGGAATCTTCCAACCCAGAAAAAAACTCCGGCTATTATAAGCAGGTCTATTATGACGTTTATTGCAAGGGGTATTTTCATTTTCCTTAAAAAACTATTCAGTGGTGCAAAAAGAAAGAAAAGAAAATATGCTACCGTGAAAGGGATGAATATATATTGCATCTCTCTTAAAAGAAAACCTATCAGTGCAACCCCCATAATAACTACGAAGGTCCTTGCCGTCTTGTCCGAAAAGTATTTTTCTTGCATTTTCCTGAAAATAACTCCGCTAATTAATACGGAAAAATAATTGAAAATCTCCGAAAAACCAACATTTAATTTTTTTATCTTCTGTTTTGGTCGTATTTCATTTCTCGGTTATTAATTAATTACTTAAATTTGATTACATATTTTAGAACAAAATGGAGCACATTTATGTCAGTTGTCTTAAGTGGTTATGGTCTCACCATAGAAAATCTAGTTAAAGTTGCCAGACATGGAGAAAAGGTTGAACTTCATCCCGAAGCCCTGGAGCGTATAAAAAAATGCCGTGCTATGCTCGAACAAAAAGTTCAGGCACACGAAATTATGTACGGCGTTAACACCGGTATCGGAGAATTCTCCGAAGTTGTCCTCAACGATGAACAGGTAAAAGAATTTCAGAAATATTTAATTTATAATCATTCCGCCGGCATTGGCGATCCTGCCCCCGTTGAATACGTCCGCGGTGCAATGGTCGGAAGAATTAACGTTCACGCCCACGGCAATTCAGGCTGCCGCCCCGAAATCACTCTTACTCTTCTTGACATGCTTAACAAAGGAGTTACTCCTGTTGTCTGTCAAAAAGGGTCAGTGGGAGCTTGTGGCGATCTCGCTCCTATGTCTCAGGTCGCACTCCTCATGATGGGAGAGGGAGAAGCTTATTTCAAAGGGGAAAGACTTCCCGGCAGAGCTGCCTTCGAAAAAGCCGGCATTCCTGTCCCCGGTCTCCAGGCTCGCGACGGACTCGCAACTATTAACGGCTCTAATCTCCTTACCGCCATGAGCGCTATACATCTTTATGACATCAACCGCTGGCTCAAGCAGTCCGAAATTGCTGCGGCTATGACCCTCGAAGCCCTCCTCGCTAACTTAAAACCTTACGACGAAAGACTTCATAAAATTCGCGGTTTTAATGGAGCTGTCAGAAGTGCCCGTGCAATTATGAAATGTATCACCGGAAGTGATCTCCAGACCGGCAAATTAAAAATTAAAGTGCAGGATGCTTACTCAATGCGCTCAACCCCACAGGTGGTCGGCGCCGCTCACGATGCCCTTGCCTATGCCAGGTCACAGGTGGAAATCGAACTCAACGGAGTAGGGGATAACCCAATCTTTCTTCCTGAAGACAAAGTCACCCTCACCGGTGCCAACTTCCAGGGCTCACCAGTTTCTCTCCCTATGGATATGGTCAGCGCCGCACTGACAATGGTTAACGTCCTTTCGGAAAGAAGATTGAACAGACTCCTCAACCCCGCTCTCAGTGTCGGTCTCCCGGCATTCCTCACCAAAGGCGCCGGTATGTTTTCAGGTCTTATGCTTAGCCAGTACACTGCAGATACCCTCATTGTCGAGCAACGCATTCTCTCAGTCCCCGCCTCAATTCAGTCAATTCCCGCTGCGGCAGACCAGGAAGACTTTGTTTCAATGGGTATGAATACCGCCATTAAAAACGGTCAGATTCTCGATAACGCCTATGGTGTTCTCGGAATAGAATTTATTGCTGCTGCTCAGGCACTTGATTTCAGGGAATTCGAAAACGGTCTCGGCGTTAAAACCGCAAAACAGGTTATACGCAAATACGTGGATCATCTTGATATCGATCGCCCCCTCTATCCCGACCATACAAGAATGAAAGAAGTAGTAAAATCATGTGAAATCCTCGAGGCAGTAGAAGCCGCAGTCGGTTCCTTAGAATAAAATTATCCTCAAAGCGGGGCTCCCACGCCCCGCTTTCTCTTTCCTCAATCGGACCCCTTTTTTTTCATCGTGCTCCAGAAACCTGTTCCTTGAATGAGTGGGGTTCTTTTTGCTTTTCTTGAATACCCCCCCACATTTACTTATCTCTCATTTGCCTTGTATCAACATTACTGTTATTCTTCGTATCGAACTAACTGACAGACATGAAGTCTCAAAGAGAGACATGCCATTAATAACATCTATAGGCTTAATATGAATAAATTATTCTAAGTTGAGAAATTATCCCATCCATTTATTGCTAATCCTACTTATGACTAAAACTCACTCATAGAGAACTGAGAGAAGATAAGAGTGTAAAGACGGGCGGACGTGCGTCAGGGAATAAACAGAGTAAAATATTAAGTCCAGGTAGTATTATACATTAAACAATTTATTGGGGTCAATGGAAAAAAATGAATATGCTGAGCACTTTACAAAAACTATTGGTCCTAGTGTTGATGGGCGAGAATGAGATTGAGGTGCATTGTAGATTTACTAATAGGTTCGACATCCTTTTTCACTCTTACACAATCTCATAAAAGATAGCCTTTTTATGGCGAAATGCGCGGATGTGCAATACAATATTATTTTTTATAATTTTAATTGCATTTTACATTTTCTATTTATATTTTTGCTTTATATGAGTCAAGATAAATGATAAAATTATTTAAACCTTAGAAAAGTTTTACAATATGGAAAATCTAGATATAGAAAGATTAGACGAAATCTACAAAAAGTACAACTATGAAGTCAAAAAAGACAACAGAGATTATCGGGTTTATGTCTTTAAGGAGAGTATGTATCATGGTGCAGACATAATTCCACTGCGACAAGGGGTAGACCTTGAGAAAGTTAGGAAAGAATATTCAGATAGTGGCTACGCAGTTATCCCTAGAGAATATTTAACAATTGATGATGTTGAGGATACGCTCTTTGATGGATTCTTTCAAACAGAATCGATAAAAGCAAAAAATTTATCAAAGTATAAAGAATTCAAGAATAATCAAACACGTCTTTTAGGAAAAATTCAGTATAATTATATTATGGCCCCATTCAGTTCTGATAGTGTTCTATCATATTCCAATATAATGGATGAGATTATGGGACTAATTTCTCAAAATGGTGCAAAATTGATTATAATCGAAGCCGCAGCTGGATTTGGAAAAACATGTACGGCATATGAAACCCTTAATGAAATCTCAACTCGATTACTTGATAAATGTGCTTTTTTTGCCGAACTATCTCGCAATAGAGAAAATCGCACATTCAAGCATGTTCTCCTTACCGAAATGGATGCGGAATTTCCAAATATGATACATTCGGAGTTGATCATTGATCATATTCATTCGGGAAGAATTCCATTAATTATCGATGGATTTGATGAACTTCTAAGTAAAGAAGAGTGGAATGAAAATAGTTCTTCAGATAATTTTTCCTCTGTTGAAACCATGCTCACAACTATTGGACAATTACTAATTAACAATGCTAAAGTTATTTTAACCTCTAGAAAAACCGCAATTTTTTCTGGTGAAGATTTTCAACAATGGTATGATAATTATAATGGGAAATTCAATGTATATCGGTTTTCTATTGATGCCCCCAAAGTTGATGACTGGTTAGACAATGAAAAATTGGAGGTTCTAAAAGAATCAAGTGTACAATTAAAACACATAAGTAATCCAGTATTATTATCTTATTTGAGAAGTCTATCTCTCGCTGAGTTTCGAGAAATTATGCCTCGTGCTGAATTAATTTTAGATAAATATTTTGAAAGACTTCTAAATAGAGAACAAGAAAGACAAAACTTACCAGCTTCTCCCGAAAAACAATTAGCAATATTTCAAAAATTAGCACGTTTGTTTGTAGAATTAAATATTACGGCTGAAGCTAAACAATTTGTTAAAGAACTTATTATAGAATATAATCCCAACACTTTGCCTGACATTAGGAAAAACTATCCTATAAAACCTACAATTGATGAACTTGCTGATACTTTGACTAATCATGCCCTTTTAGACAGAAGGGATACTTCTGGCAACATAGGATTTATAAATGATTTTATATATGGAATATTTATAGGAAATTCAATATGTGAAAATTTATTTCGGATAAATCCAGAAGTTTTTCCAGAACGCCTATTGGAATTAGCCGTTACTTCATATAAGTTTTACTCAGAAACGAAAAGAAAACAGCTGTGGGAAATTATTAAAAGTGCAAATTATAATATTTCTAAGCAATTTAAATTGCTTCTAGATTCCTCACTGAACGACTATATTAGTGAGGGTTTTGTAAAAGAAACTTTTGAGGATTACCATTTTGAGGACGTGCTATTTAATGAAAAGTCTTCGTTCATGTTGTGTAACTTTCTTAATTGTAAATTCACGAATTGTTCTTTTGATATTGAAATATTTGAGGATACGAGTTTTTGGCAATGTGCTTTCGCAAACTGTGATATATTGAAAAAAGCAGATATAATGGATTATTCAAGTTCAATACACACTTATAAATGCACAGACTATGACAGCGGTTTCTTAAATGATTTCACTTTCAAATCTAACCATAATATTTCACAAGAAACTAAAATTTCTCTTGATATTCTTAGTAAACTACTCAAGGTAGATAAAAGGACGCCCAAGCAAAAAAAATTATTTCATCTGTGTAATGAGTTCCCCAATTCTGATCGAAATCGAGTGATGAGTGAGATAGAAAATCTAGAAAGAAATGGATACCTTACTATTAATGGTGCTTGGCTTAACATTACAACAAACGGAAAAAATATTGTCAATGCCAAAGGAAATATATGAAACAGCTTGAACTTTTAGCAAAAAGATTGTTGCGTCAAATTGATCAAGAATTATTCAGAATCGGATTCTTATTTAGAAGTTATTTTAGATGTAAGGAAATGGAATCAATTCAAAACAAAATTATTCGAAAAAATTATTCAATGTCAGGTGGCAAAATTCAAGATGTAATTGGAATCAGAATCAATCTCTATTTTGTAGACGATATTCCTCTTGTCGTTGACTTTCTAAAAGATTTATTTGAGCTTGACAATCATGAATTGGATACACACAATGATACCACATTTCAGCCCACAAGAAACAACTTGGTCTTTAAAATTCCGGAGGGGTTCAAAAACGAATTCACTGTAGGTGTGTCAGATTTAAATAATTGTATTGATTGTACATTTGAAGTTCAGATTAGGAGTGTATTATCTGAGGGTTGGCATGAAGTGGAACACGATCTGAGATATAAACACCATAGTAACTGGGAGAAAAGACACGAACTAAGTCGAATATTAAATGGAATATATGCAACTTTAGAAACAAGTGAATGGGCTATGCTACAAGTTTTCAGCAAATTATCTTACAATAATTACAAAGAAAAAGAGTGGGAACCCCTTATAAGAAATACTATGCGCCTAAGAATTAAATCACACCCACCACTTAACCAAAAGCTCATTGAGATTTTTAATAGTGATAAAAACCTAACAAAAGAGATTCAACGAATTAAACGTAGTAATTATTTAAAACAATTTATTGGCACAAAATTCTCCGTTCCAATAACTTATGATAATATAGTTTTCACAATAAATCATTTGTTCATCCATAACCATGAAATAGTAGAGATTGTTCCAGCAAATATTCAAGGAGATCTCGATGTATGCTTCCCTAAAAAATGACTATTAATTTTGTCTGATATAAATCTGCCTTTTCGGTATTATATTGAATGATGTTTACAGATTGCTTTATCACAATTCATTGGAAACATAACCAACGCCAGTAGTCAAAAGTCCTTTTCCAGTGGAATCTCCACAACTTGGAGTTGCTAATTCTTCGGAGATTAAAATTGCGTTATTCTTGCTGTCTTTTCCAGTTTTTATTTCAACTTGGTTTGTATAATTCCCTGTCACCAGGTACCTGGAACCCGGCACCAACCCTCTGTATCCCCCTCTCCCTTCGATATGAATGCGTACTGAATGCGTACTGAATGCGTACTCGACTCGTTCCCTCGTCCCCCTTTTCGTCTTCTTTCCTCAGTCTTCAGATTTTCCTGCCAGTTACCGGGAACCGCGAACCTGTCACCTAAAAAATATCCTCCCTTATTATCAATAATATTGCATTCTGTGGCACAATCAGCAGTTTTTCTTTCTCAAACTCAAGTTCAAAAGCATCTTTCTTCAAAAACAATGCAAGATCCCCCTCCTTTGCCTGCAGGGGTATGTACTTCACCGGCTCCCTCTGCTCTTTCCAGCTCTCCTCTTCAACAACTGTCGGTATCGGCCACCCCGGTCCCACCTTTATAATATATCCGCTCTGGATTTTTTCTTTTTCCTTCACTCCCGGTGGCAGGTATAATCCGCTGTCTGTTTTTTGGTTGATTTCTGTCGGTCTGATTAATATCTTATCTCCAACAACAATTAGCTTGTGAAGATTGTTAAGTAAAGATGTCATTTCTATATCCTAAAAAATTAAAAAGTTCAATACCATATATATAAAATTTAATTGTAACAATCCAAAACTGATTCCGCTCAACAGATCATATTTTCTTGTTTCCTCCAGAAATCTCTCTTCTCCACTGGAAATATAGTTGTCATACTTTTTATCCGCCTCAATCTTTAAATATGCTGCCGTCCCGCCAAGTATTACTACTCCTGCTAATAACCATCTGAATTCGCCGGAACTTATATAATTATCCTTTTTTCGGAAATTCGCAAGCAAGTCTGTCTTATTCTCATCTTTAGAAAAGGGTTTTATCCTCAATCTGTGAGAATATTTAATCTCGTTATATCTGTAGATATTCGTCGTATCATCATCATTCACTATCAGCGTGTCTGAGAAGAAAGGCGAATCCCATTCTTCAGCATTTAGCACGATCCGCAGTGTGTTCTTTCCTTTGTTAAGAAAAACGTCTTCACCGCTTTTTATGGTTACGCTGTCATTTATAATTATTCTCGACTCCGGTTGAGAATTCTCAAATATAATTATTGATTTACAGTTCTGCCCCCATAAGGCGGAATATCCAAAAAACAGCACGATTATTATTCTAATAAGTATCATAACAATTTATTATCCCGTCATCTATCCCGATAAACAATTTCTTCTTATAAAAAATAGGAGTTACTTTTATTCTTCCTTCAAAACTCATTTTGACATTTATTCTTCCCCTCTCTTTTTCGACAATAAATAAATGTTTGTTTAGGTCTGGAATTACAATTCTGCTTTTGGTAACGAGAGGTGAGGCGTTTAATATCCCTTCGGTATTCACCACCCATTTTATCTCCAAAGTATTCTTATCAATTGCATAAAATTTCCCGCTCAATCCTCCGATATAAATATTCTTCTCGTCTGCAACCGGTGTCATCTTGAATTTTTCATTCAGCTCCTTTACATTTATTACCCTTTTTTGTAGCAGGTCAAAAGAGTAAATCTTTCCATGATAGTCCGTAAAATATAGAATGTCACTCTCAATTGCTCCGTTATTTAATGGTTCTTCACTTACTTGATATGTTCGTAAAGTAATCCCGCTGTTTACATCTATAAAAACAACTTCCCCCTTTTCACTCAGTAAAATTATCTCATCTCCCATTGCTAAAAGATTGCTGCTGGTGTAATGCTCACTCTTTACTCCAAAGATTTTTTCTCCTCTCATCCCGTACTTGTAGATAATCGCTTCATTAGTAATAAAAACCACCCCGTTATTTAATAATAGCAATTCAGTCACAACTTTCCCCTCAATTTTAGTGGAATACCTTTCTTTCGCTATTGGAAGATCGTAAAATATCAGATCAGTATAATCCCGGTTCCTTGGCATGGACAAAAATACAAGCGTGTTATTTAATATCACCGGATTTGCTTTAATAATACCTTTATAATCCAAAAATCCCTTCGTCTCTCCGGTTTCATAATTAAAACAATATATTCTGCCCGATAAATCACTTACAAATATATACTTATCTGCCGCAACTATACTTCCATTTCTATACCCTCCCTTTGTAGAAGAAGACCACCGGAGCACTAAACTATCCCCCGGATCTTCTTCTATATGGAAATTTCTCTTTCCGGTAATTCCAAACTGATTAATATCTGTAGACCTTGGAACAAAATCCAGTTTTATGAATGAAGATGTACATCCCGCATTCAGGATTAATAAAAAAATAAGCAGGTTGATCAGCTTTTTCATCAGAAATCCCACCCGAAGAAAAACTGATAAAACAATCCTTCCTGCAATTGCCTGAAGTTATTCTCTATCTTCTTTCCCACGTCATACCTGAAACATATCACATTAAAAATGTTTATTCTTACCCCTCCTCCAAAACTCCCTAACGTTTGCTTGTATTCTTTGTCCCAGGCACTCCCCATATCATAAAATAAAGCTCCTCTTATACCAAAAAAACCAATATCAACTATCGGAAGTTTTATCCTTATCTCATCTATTAGTGGAAAACGCAATTCCATAGAAGAAATCCACATCTTCTCTCCTCTTATGGACCAACGTGTCCATCCTCTCAAATCCCAACTCCCCCCCATAAAATATCTTCTCGCCTCTTTCCCGTGATTATAATAAAATGATCCCCTTAATGCAATAGCACTCCTCCGCGATATTCTTATGTACTCTCTGTAATCACCAATTACTGAAAAATAATTAACATTACTATATTTTACGTCACTGGTATACGCCAGCAATAATCTTATTCTCTTTCCGTCAATCGGTCCGCTGGAGGCCCATAACGAATTGTCAAATACATAAGAGATACTATTGCTCCAGAGTACCGCTTTTCTGTCCGGCAGATTAGTTGTGATTTGTTTGTCGGAATTTGCTATGGTTAATCCCGCTTCAATTCTGTCAAACTTTGAAAGCGGAAAGTTGAGCATACCGGTAGCCCCAATGCTTCTCTCAAAAAAATATTCTTCCGATTCTTGTATATCATACCTCCTCCCCCTGAAGTGAAATACTCCGAAACCATAATTCGTTCTTTGTCCCAGATTAAATTTGGTTAATGCTATATTAAAACTCCTTAAAAAATCGCTCTGAACCTCGGCTGTATTATACAGCATAAAAAAGTAATTGTCATCTCCAAGCAAATCACTTACCGAAAACAAAGCCCCCCCTCGTGTTCCGTAAATTGGATCAGTTGTTACCTGTCCCGCTGCATAATCCAGTGTGTACTCCCTTTCGTACTCTGCTTTCTTTGGCTCGGTTTCACCCGTATATGGTTTCTCTCTCCATCTCGGTGCGGTAACAATATTGCTGTATTTAATATTGCTCCCCTCTCCACTGTCAATTTCAACTATTTTGTATTTATAAACAGAAAACTCAAAATCTTCAAAACCCCCAAATATTAACTCCGATTTACTTGTAAACACCGGATTAAATACACTTGATATAAAGTTTGTTACTCTTATCAGTTGCTTTTCGCCTTTTTCGTCTCTCCTTACTTCCCATATATTCTGTGTGCCGTCTATATCCGCCGTACATATTAACTTATTCTCCTCCGTCGATAACGCGGGCGCTTCAACATTTGCTCTGATATTTGTAATGTACTTAATCTGGTTACTGTCAGGGTCTATGCTGAACAAATTATAATATCTCTCATTCTCGCCGGCTGTCCGGTCCGATGAAAACACTACCTCATTCCCCATAAATATCGGGTCTTTATCATGGTAATAATCGTGTGTTAGTCTTCTCAGATTGCCCATTGATAAATCCAGCACATATATATCGCTGTAACCGTTTTTGTCTGTTGCTTCAAAAACCAGTTTATCACCATTCTCGCTAAAACTTGGCGCACTGATAGTAATCAGATTCTCGTCCCTGAAACTTCTTCTTATTTTCTTATCCTCCGTTGAATAAAAATGAATAACATCTTCCCCCCCCGATTTTGTAATAAAAGCGATTTCCCCCTTTTTTGAAATCGCAATAGAGGGCTGCATTAGGTGGAATGCCTCCAGCATCTCCTCTTTCTCTCCCTGCAACACAAGTTCGGGTATTATTTCTTTATTACCAACCTCCTCCTCTTTTATCATATATATAGAAGCATACCCTGAATAATTCCCAATATAATAAATCTCTCCTTTTCCTTCCGGAACTCCGGGCTTTCTGAAATATACCGGATAATTCGCATACCCTTCTTTTGTCAATTTTCGGCTGTCCTTGGTTATGGGGTCAAATTTACTCATAAGTGGAAAATATCTCTTTTTGAGCGAATTTGTCCAGGTTTTATCAATCTCGTCCATGTTTTTACCAAGCGTGACTTCCACTATTTTTTCAAAATCACTATCCATCCAGAGGTTTTCCATAAGCAGCATTATCTTGTGCCTTCCAAAATGCTCTTCAACAAATCTTAGAAAAGCCTCCCCCTCTTTATACATTAAATAAGTCCCGTTTATTGAATAAATTCCCCTGATTCCGGTGAATCTATTGTTTATTACTGCATCTCTTAATACCATCTCGGATTGCATATCCCATTTATTGGAAAAATACTCCGCCATTCCTTCTATAAACCATAGCGGGGGCATTAAGTCAGAAGTTAGTCTGTGGTCCTTGATTATCCTGAAGAGTTTATTCATCATAAAAACATGCACCAGTTCATGCGTAATTACATGCCTGAATCTCGCTAGCGATCCGTCAAACGGTATTACCACCCTCCCTTTCATAAATTCAAAAAATCCCCCTACTCCTTCGGGTATGAAACCTGGCGTTGTGTTAGTCTGCTGAAAATGGTTGCTGGTATTATAAAAAATCAATGGTATTCGGCGGGTAATTATATTATCAAACTCTGCTTTCAGCTTGTAATAAGCCTCTTCTGCATAAGTCCCCCCGATTTCTGCAATTTCGTTCATTCCTTCGTAATAATATATGTCAAAATGCTTGGTATGCATTACTTCCCACTCGAATTCATCATACTGCACTTTATTCCTGCCGAAAAAATAAAACTGCGCCGGTAAATTCGACCATAAAACAATCACTAAGCAAAGTAGTTTTAATGGCATTTTGTCAATCAATTTATATTCTCAATTTATTAATTTATTCTCTCAGTTGCAACTTATATTCCCCTCCCCTCAAATTCCCCTCTGAATTAGTTCAAAAGTATCTTACAGATGTGACCAAAATCAACCGTTTTACCGTTTTTTTTACCAAAACTAAAATAAGTGAAATTTTTTCTTGACTCTTTCTTTTCTTTTTACTAACTTAACCCTGTGCCCTAATATAATTTCCGTGAAATTATCTATTTATCACTATTTGGGAGTCATTTTATGCAAAAACTAACTTACTTTCTGTTGCTTCTTCTCCTCACAATACCCATCCTGCCTCAGGATGGTGGAACTCCGCTTTATCCCGGAAACACAAATCTACGCTTTAAAGGGAAGATAGGTTCAACATACGCTTTGGAGGCTTTTACTTACCTTGGTATTAAATATGGAAGTGATACCTCTGGTTTTGTTGCTGGCACCGGACCTACTCCCGCGGCTTTTGATGCTCGCTTTATACCCAGCAACCACACATTCGAACTTCGAGGCGTTACAGATCCTCCTAATTACATAGGTGTAAAAGACCACACCATCCGACTTCTTGTACCGTCAAATTATACATCTGTTGAACTTGACTATAGCCTTCCTAACTTCATTTGCGTTGAAGTTCGGGAAACGTCAACCGGTAATCCTTTGGTGGTTTTGCAGGGTTCAGGACTTTGGCAGGTACCCGGTACATTTACACAAAAAGATTTTTATCTAAAAGTCTTCTATAACTTAAAAAATTTGGCTAAACCCACTAACCTTCAACCTGCAAATCTCTGCTTATTTAATCCGGTTCAACTTTCTTGGACAAATCCAAATACCGCCTATGTTGGTAATTGCTATCCGGTTATTCAAAAAGTTGAGGTGGCAACGGATGCTGCTTTTAATAATATAATAGTGCAAAAGGATACGGTTACTAGTCCTTATTTAATAACCCAGACTCTTGCAGCAGGCACTTATTACTGGAAAGTTACTATTTCAAGGTATAGTGGAAGCACACCGATTGATATTATATCGGAACAGAGTCAGTTTACTATTGCCAACACTTCCAATTTTAATTTGCTGACCCCTCTTAACGGTGCTATCTGCGTTGAACTCAAACCAACGTTCACTTGGGGTCCCGTTGCAGGTTGTACTCCTTCGGCTATAAAATATCAAATTCAGGTTTTCCAGGGTTCAAACACCACCCCAGTTATTAATATCAGTAATTTAACCACAACATCATATACTTCTTCAACCACTCTGCTTCAGAATACGCTGTATAGATGGAAAGTTACCGCCACCGCACAAGGCGGAACTCCAATCTCTACCCAGGAATTTACCTTTACCACCGGCGGTGTCCCGGCAAAAGTTCTTCTTACTATGCCGGTTAACAATGCAACCGGAGTTACGCTTACCCCCACTCTGGACTGGCAGTCTCTCGTTGGTTGCACTCCTGCATGGTACTACGGAGTTGTGGCAAGGGATTCATTGTTCAATACTATTGTTGATACATTCACTACCGCTGTCGGCATTAATACACATAAAATACCACAAGGTAAATTGATTCAGAATACTCGCTACTATTGGAAGATTACAGCAATAAATATCTTCGGAGCTGGTGCAGCTTCCAGTACCTGGAACTTTACCACTGGCTTTGGTCCTCAGGTTGTTAACCTTGTCACTCCTGCTAACGGAGATACCTGTACATCAATTACCCCTGTCTTCGTATGGCAACCGGTTCCTGGAACCCCGCCTGTAAGATATACTTTTATTTTAGCAGATAATCAGAACTTTGTTAACCCGATTTGGTTTGTGGTTGATACTACTGTTACATCAGTTACCCCCCCTGTTCAGTTGCAGATTAACAAGATGTACTACTGGCTTGTAACTGCTCAGAATGCTTTTGGACAGTCAACATCAATCACCTACATTTTCAGAACAGGTAATGTTCCTACCGCGGCTACAATCAATGCCCCGCTTAACAACGCAACCTGTCTGGTTAAACCAATCGCTTTCTCATGGGTTCGCGGTACTGGATGTGCCCCGCTAAGATCTGTTCTCCAGATATCAACAAATTCTGCCTTTACTGGAATTGTTTTCGAACAGAATATTCTTTTTGGCACGTCATTTAATCTTCCCGCTACAGATACAACCCTGAAAAAAGGAACAACCTATTACTGGCGCATCAGAATGGTTAATAATTTTGGTGGCACTGCTTCATCTGTACGTTCATTTACCCTTGGCATTGAACCGGCTAAAATTAATCTCCAGAGTATTGCTAATAATACCACTTGCGCACCCGTGAAACCGGTATTTAATTGGCAACCGGTTTCTAATTGTCCCCCAATTACTTATAACCTGCAGGTATCCTCAAATCAAGGATTTACTGGTACTCTCGTATTGGATACTACCATGAGTGCTTACTCTTACTCAATGTGGAAACCTCTGAATGAAAGTGCTGTTTACTTCTGGCGGGTAAGAGGAACTAACTCCATAGGCGCTGGTCCTTGGTCAGATATCTGGACATTTACTACCGGCGGTAAACCTTCAAAGGTTGCCCTCGCACTTCCTTTGAATAACGAAGTCATTTGCACAGGTAATTCTGTTACTCTTAAATGGTTCAAAGCCATTTCTTGTGCATCACCAACTTATAGACTTCAAATAAATAAAAATAGTCCAACTGGAACTTTGGTTAAGGATACAACCCTCACGGATACTCTCTTTACTTGGACATTTACTCCGCTTGATTCCTTCTATTGGAAAGTAACTGCCTCTAATTCATTTGGCGCTGGTACTCCTTCTGATCTTTGGAAGTTCAAAATGTGTGCTACTCCGCAGACACCTCAGCTCGTTAGCCCGTGTCAGCAGAATAATATTAATAACGCTCCGGTTCAGTTTATCTGGAGAAAAGCTCAGTATGCTACACATTATATATTCAGACTATATCAGAATCTGAATCCTGTCCCGTTTATTGCCACAACCCTTACGGATACAATTTACACCGCTGCACAAATACCTATGTGCACACAGTTCACTTGGACAGTAGCTGCATATAATCCTTATGACACAAGCGCTACATCAACATGCACATTCTCAACTTCTTGTCCGCCAATGCATGGTAACCTCTGGCTCATAGATCACCCGGTTGGGCAGCCCGTCGTTGCAGATACATTTAAACTTACTTTCGGTATTGATGCTAATGCTTCTGATGGACTCGACTTAACTTTCGGTGAGTTTAACGCTACAGTTATCCCGGCACCTATTAGCGGTTTCTTCCAGCTCCCCGTTGCCGGAAATCTTAGATCATTTATCGAATTTAGGGATACCGCAGATTATATCGTCTGGAGATATAAATTTACTCCTAAAAAATACCCCATGCTGATATATTGGGATCTTAACACTCTCCCGACTGATGGCGACTTCACTATGCGTGGATTCAATAATCCTAATGTCGGCAACATTAACATGAGAACTGTTAATTACTTTAATGTAACTGATACAACTGTAAAAGAACTCGAAATTGTCTATAGCAAGCGACTATGCGTTGATTGCGATCTTAGACACGGCTTCCAGTTCGTATCAGTCCCTCTGCGTCTCGATAAAATGAAAAATTACCAGAACACATTCACAAATGCTGCACTAAATCTCTATGTCTGGGATCCTACCGCAGTTGGTGGTGCTGGTAACTATTACCTCCTCGACACTAATTATGTCATGCAGAACGGTGCCGGTTACCTCCTCTTTATGAATATTCCTGCTCCTCCTTATACCAAAACCGTTCAGCTTTGTGGACTCAGAGTTCCCGATACTACCAAGATTTATCTGAATCAGGGTTGGAACTTGTTCGGTATATTCAATCGTCCGGTCCTTCTTGGAAAACTTAAACCATCAACCACTAATCTTCTTAGCACAGGACTCTTCTATAAATACTTTGACTCACAATCCGGACAGGTTTACGATCCCGTCGCCACCTCCTTCGATCCTGCTGTCGGTTACTGGGTAAAAGCTAATACCTCTGGATATCTCTATATCGACAATACTTTGGTAACCAATAATGATGCTACTCTGCACGCTCAGGTTACTCTCAAAGTTCAAGATAACTGGGGCAAACTCGTTGTCACAAATCCCGATAACCTCGTCAGAAATCTCTATATAAAGACTGACGATAATAAGGACGTATTCGAACTGCCTCCGGCACTTCCGTCGCAGGTCTTTGATGCTCGATTTGCTGACGATACTTATGCTCAGAATCTTGATAAACCCCAGAGGATAAGAATTAACGGAAACAAATTCCCGATTACTCTCAAGGCTGATGGTATTGACCTTGAAATTCGCGATGCCCAGTCCAACGGAAAGAACCTTAAAGTCTCCCTTCGAAACGGCGAGTCCTTTACTCTTTCCAATGCTTCGTTCACCGAACTCCTGATTTCCAAACTCGATGTTCCTACTGAGTTTGCTCTGTCACAGAACTACCCGAACCCCTTCAACCCAACCACCATGATTAAGTTCGGTATTCCTGTTGACTCTAAAGTCACTCTTAAGGTATTCGATATGCTTGGTCAGGAAGTTAAGGAAGTCTTCTCCGGCGAAATTAAGACTGGCTGGCATGAAATTGAATTCAATGCAACAGGCTTGGCTACCGGTATGTACATTTACAGAATAGAAGCAAAGGGAGTTAATGGTCAGGACTTCTTCTCAACAAAGAAAATGCTCCTCATAAAGTAGTTAGTTAGACAATACCTCCCAAAGGTAAGGATGCGGTTCGCCGCATCCTTTTTTTTATCCTTACCCTGCAAAAACCTCCTCGTTTATTCAATAAATCTCCGAATTCCTTCCTGCGCACCCATGTCGATGACATTGGAATTAATCCGCAAATCCATAAATACCGCCACCTTACCCCAAAATCCCTCTTATATTATCCCTCCATTACTGTAAAGCCGTGGTAAAACCGTACTAAAGCCGTGGTAAAGCCGTGGTAAAGCCGTGGTAAAGCCGTGCTTAAGACCTCATAAGCCCACTTTTCAAACCCCTCTCGGTCCCCCCAAAAGACCGGTTTACCAGGGCAAATCTAAACTTATCCCCTAATCCCGGTCCCCCGATACCACATCTTTTTCTTTTTTTCTCTTTGGTCTCGCTTAATATCCGAATTTTCTTTATATTTGAACCGCTTTTTTAATAAACTGAAACTCGGTTAATCTGCAGTTCCTGGTTTTCAGGGATTTTGCAACTTCAGGATTTTGTAAGCAACTTTATTAATACTTTTAACTAATAACAGGAAAAATAATTTACATCTTTCACTAAAATGAGTTTTTACCCTCAACCCTATAAATATCAGTGCGGACCATTTGCTCTTAAATATGCCCTCGTTATGCTTGGACAATTTAAAGATGAAAAAGAAATTAGCCTTAAAGCAGGCAGCAGTTGGTGGTATGGAACAGATGAAATCGGCCTTGCCAAAGCAGCTCGTAGTAATAAATGCAAAATGAAACATTTCAAAAGTGAAAAAAAAGATGAAGCACTCCGCATTCTGATTAATCACTTAAAAGAAGGATACCCCTCCATTCTTAGCGTTGAAAATTGGGAACATTGGTTGACTGTTATAAGCTATCACAAGAATAAATTCATTGCCATAGATAGCGACCTCGATAAAGTTATTGTGATTTATTCCCCTAACCAGCTGCTTAAACGCTGGAAATATTCTGACTCTGATTCCGGCGAGGTAAGCTACGATGGCTATGCAGTTATTCCCAAATACAAAGTTCGCACCAAAGCCCACTTCTCCCTTGAACAGGCCAGATATGTCATGCGCGAATCAAATCGTGAACTTGCTGAAAAATGGGATAAGTATTTTAACGACCTCATCAACATCTGTAAACCGATGAATGGCTATCTCCAGCGGACTATCTCATTTGCTGAGTTCCTTCGACGATATGAAAAACTCCTCGTTACCCAAACTGCTAATTGGCACGGTAGCCCAACATATCCCGAACTTAAAAAGATACTTAAATATATGCGCTTCGTTGCCGAGGTATACGATTTGGTCATTTCAATTAAAGATCAGAAAAAAACCCTGGTGGATATCGCTCTTCTTCTTATGATGTACTCCTGCGGTAAATACGGAATGGATAAAATATATTAACAATTTGCATATTATTATGAAACAAAACTGGGAAGAAAGATACGGCAGTTCGGATTACGTCTATGGAGTCGAGCCAAACGATTACTTCCGCCAGGAATTATCCAAACTCAAACCCGGAATGCTCCTCCTGCTAGGGGAGGGAGAAGGCAGAAATGCAACTTTCGCATCCAAGAATGGCTGGTCTGTCGACGCTGTCGACTGGAGTGAGGAGGCTCGCAATAAGGCACATCGCCTCTCACGCTCACATAACGTCATCTTTAATTATATTGTGGCAGATATTACCCAATATACCCCCGATACCGAAAAGTTTGATGCAGTTGCATTGATTTATATCCACTTGCCTGAGTACGAAAGACAAGAACTATTTAAGAAAATTTTCAATGCCCTCAAACCTGGTGGAAAACTCATCTTGGAAGCTTTCGATATTGACCAGATCAAATATAAATCCGGTGGACCCTCTTCCCCTGATTTACTTTACTCTCTCGAAGATATTGTGGAACTATGTATCGATTACAACTTTGACAACTTCAGCAAGGAAGTTATTCAACTTTCAGAAGGCAGGTTGCATAAAGGTGATGCAGCGGTTATCCGCTTTACCGGAACCAAACCCTGACTTATGATTAAAAATAAAAAATGAAAGTACTATTCTTTACATATTATTGGCCCCCCTCTGGTAAGGCATCTCTTCATTTACCCTTGAAGATTATTAAGTACTTTCCCGACTTTGAAATTGAACCTATTGTGGTTACGGTAAAGAACGATGGGTTTAGTCGTCGCGATGAATCCCTCTTGCGCGAAGTCTCCCCATCCTTGCCCGTCTTCAAAACTAAAGTACTGGAACCTTTTGGAATTTATAAGAAATTCCTTGGGAAAAAAGATGATGATGAACTTGTTCCATCAGAAACAATCTCTAAGGAAAACAAGTCTCTCCGTCACCGTATCTCCGTTTGGATAAGAATGAACCTCTTTATCCCCGATGCACGTGTTGGATGGTACCCCTTTGCCGTAAAAAAAGGGAAAGAACTTATTAAACAATTTAATCCCGATGCAATAATCACACTTGGTCCCCCCCATTCCACACATTTAATCGGTTTGCGTCTCAGTAAAAAATTCCGGCTCCCCCACATCCCCCTTTTTATCGATCCCTGGGTGGATATTGTTTACTATGCTGGCTTCAAAAGAAATTTCATAACCCTCGCATTCGACAACTATCTCGAAAAGCAGGTACTCCTTAATTCAAGGAAAGTAATGTTTGTTACAGAAACAATGAAGTCTGATTACCTCAAAAAATTCCCTGCACTTGACTCCAAATCACACATCCTTTATTGGGGTTATAGCGAGGATGAGTTCTCCGGCTTTGCATCAACCTCTCCTCCCGAAGAGACTATCGTTCACGCGGGGAATATCTTCGACTACCAAAATCCCCCCAATCTGTGGAAAGAAATCAAAAAACTTAACGACAACAATAGAAAAATAAATCTAAAATTTATTGGTACAGTCAGTCCCCTCATTCGTAAGGAAATAGAAGACAACGGACTTGGTAATGTCACCAGTTATCTGGGTTTTCTTCCTTATAAACAGATGCTCGCAGAACTTCACCGCGCTTCATATCTGCTCGTCTGTGCCTCCGAAAAACGGCACCTCCCCGGAAAACTCTTCGAATATCTACGCGTGGGCAAACCTGTTTTAGCATTCGGTGATGACAATAAGGAAGTTGAACAAATTCTCTTAAAGGCAAACGCAGGAATGATTTTCGGTTATAATGATGACGTCTCCCCCTTCTTTTCTGCAACTGATCGCTTCCATACCAATTATGAAGTGATTAAGAATTTCGACAGAAAACAGTCAACGGCATTTTTCTCTCAGCTTCTTAAGGAAATAAGATGATAAAGGAATCCGGAATAAATAAAATTCTTATCATCAAATTAAAAGGTATCGGCGACGTTGTCCTTTCAACCATAGTCCTCAAAAATCTTAAGACGGATTTTCCGGAAGCGGCAATAGACTTCCTTACCGAACCACCCAGCGTTCCTGTTCTTGAGGGACTTCCCCAGATAAATAAAATACTCCTATTTCGCAAGAAAGAAAAACTGAGCGGGTTTAAGACTATTTTGGAAGTCATGAAAAACAGATATGATTTGATAATTGATTTTTACTCTAACCCAAGAACGGCACTGATTACCCTTCTTAGCCTTGCAAAATACCGGGCTGGTTTTCCCTATCGCGGAAGGAAATATGCTTATAACCTTTTCGGTCCTTCTGAAAGGGGTGTGCACCACTCCGCTGATCTTCACCTCGAATTTCTTAAATCAATTCAGATATATGCTCAGGAAAAAGAACTTCTCTTTCCCCTCAGTCAGGAAAGTAAAAAGTTTGCCGTGGATTATTTTAACCATACATTTTCTCCGGATGACTTTGTAGTTGCAATCAGTCCCTCAGGTGGCTGGGAATCTAAAAAATGCCCGCCGGAAGTATTTTCCCAAATAGCTGAAAAATTAATCTGGAAATTCAGAGCTAAAATTCTCATCATTTGGGGACCGGAGGATTATGATGAAGCTGTTAAAATAAAAGATGGTATTGCAGAAAATCTTATCTCGTCCGTATTTCTCGCACCCCGGACTACCGTGCTTCAGTCGGCAGCAATTATCTCCCTTTGCTCAGCTATGATCTCAAACGACAGTGGACCTATGCACATCGCTTCAGCCCTGAAAACTCCTGTACTTGGATTATTCGGTCCAACCAGCCCTTTTATGCATGGACCTTACGGCTCTGCCAGCGGCTGGGTCAGGCATGATCAACTTGACTGTATTGAATGTAATCTTTTAACATGTCCTATAAATAAAAAATGCTTTTATGACTTACCCATTCTAAAAATAATTGATAAATTTGAGTTGCTGATTAAAGAAATTATTCCCAAATGAAAAAAGTCGAAATATTCTTCAGAAAATTCCTCCTCAAACTCCTCATCCTCCTGAACAGTGCGGATAAGAAGCCGGGTAAGGTGAATCTTTCTAAAGACTCAAAAGTATTGTTCATAAGATTGAATCGTATCGGGGATGCACTGGTTACCACCCCCCTCATTTACGCAGTTAAAAATGAAATTGGTTGCCGGGTCTTTGTTCTTGCTGACGCTAAAAACTATTTTGTCTTCAATAGCCCGAAATTAGCAGACGAAATATTGATTTTTGAAAAAGGCTTTTTCCCATTGTGGGACTTGATTAGAAAAGTCAACAAACTGAAATTCGATGCGGTTATTGATTTGCACGATGATGTGTCAACAACCGTAAGCTATCTGCTCGCTTATATCAGAGTACCTAACAAAATTGGCTTGCAAAAAGAAAACTCCAAACTCTACACAAATACGGTTCCCAGACTCGACTCTAAGAAACACCATGTCATTGAAAGAGTCATGAATCTCTCTTCCATAATTAATCTTAACGGATTTAGTCAGGATATTAATATAAAATATTTCCCGGTTCAGGGAGCACTCCGGAAAGTCGATTCGTTTATTCAGAATAATTATCCATCGAAAAAATTCATCGTTGGTATTAATATCTCCGCCGGAAGCGATGCTCGTTTCTGGGGAATCGAAAATTTCCGGAAACTTACAAACTTGTTGAAAAATTACCCGGTGGACTATTTGGTTCTCTCCTCCACCCGTGACCTTAATCATGCTTTCCAGATTTCTCATGATAAAAAGAAGATTTTCTATTCCCCTTCTTTTGATGAGTTTACCTGTATTATATCGAAAATTGATCTTCTCTTCTCTCCGGATACGTCCACTATTCATCTTGCATCTTTATATAAAAAACCCGTTTTCGGACTTTATGTACAATACAACACGGATGATATTATCTGGTATCCCTACAGATCAGATTATGAAACCATTGTAACCAAGGAACCAACTCTCGAAAACATCTCCTTTGAGAGCGTTTTAGAAAAATTTATTCCATTTTTAGAAAAACAACTTAGACAAAAATGATCCAATTAAATCCTTTTTCATTAGCAGCAAGAATTAAAAGACCATTGATTCTTGATGGTGCAACTGGCAGCATTCTTCAAAAAAGAATCGGTTTTGATAAATCACCTCTCTGGACCTCCGAATATAACATTACTTATCCTGAGGAAGTCCTCAGACTTCATTCCGAGTATATAGAATCGGGTGCTGACATTATAACCACAAATACTTTCAGAACAAATCCCCTGGCAGTTAAACTCGCCGGTACTTCCAAATCATATAAGCAATATCTTAACAAAGCAGTCAAGATTGCTCTGGAAGCTGCTGCTGGAACTCCGGTGCTGGTTGCCGGATCCAATCCCCCTGCTGAAGATTGTTATAAGGAAGATAGAACCATCTCTAATGATGAACTGATTGATAACCACAAAAAACATATTTCGGCTTTGATGGATGCAGGTTGTGATTTTGTCCTCAACGAGACGCAAAGTCACATGGATGAAATACGCATCATCCTCGAATTTTGCTCAAAAAAGGAAATTCCTTTTATTATCTGTTTATACCTGACCGATGAACTCAGACTTCTCAGCGGTGAACCTCTTCATGAAGTAACCGCGGAAATTAAACAATATAATCCTATGGCTATTGGATTTAACTGTATTTTTGGACTGACCTTCGGAAAATTAGTAAATAAAGAAATTTTTAACTATAATTGGGGGTACTATTTAAATTGCGGTAGTGGCAATTTTACATATAAGGAAATTAAATGTGACCTCAGCCCCATAAACTATGCGGAGATTATTTCTGATTCGCTGAAATATGATCCTTCTTTCGTTGGCGGTTGTTGTGGTTCTTCACCCTCTCATATTAAAACCATTAGGAGGTTATTTAATGAAAAAAGTAACTATAAAATCTCAGGCAAAAATCAACTTCGGCCTGAACGTCGTTTCTAAAAGGGAAGATAATTATCACAATCTGGAAACTATTTTTTATCCGGTCTCTCTTTCGGATATAATGATCTTTGAAAAAAGTGATAATTTCTATTTCGAAACTGATTCTGAAGAATTGAATGCAACAATAGACTCAAATCTTATCTCACGTGCTGTAAGAGCACTTGAACAGGTTTCCCGGAAAAAGATGAACATAATAATCCACCTCCAGAAACATATACCCATAGGTGCGGGACTTGGAGGAGGGAGTTCTAACGCAGCAACTACACTTTTAGCTCTCAACGAATTGCTGCATCTGAATATAAGTAACGATAAAATCAGGGAACTGGCTCTCTCCTTGGGTTCGGACGTCCCCTTCTTTCTCAAACCCAAAACATCTTATGCTGAAGGAAGAGGTGAAATCCTTCACCGGATCCACTTCGAAATTCAGAAACCGGTGCTTATTGTGAATCCGATGATTCATATCTCATCCCGCTGGGCATATTCCAAAATAACTCCCAAACCCTCGGAGTTTAATCTGAAGACCCTGGATAAAAACAAGATAGTCAACTTCTCCGAACTGAAAGGAAAAGTCAAAAACGATTTTGAGGAAGCAGTCTTTATCGAGTATCCGGAGATAGCTGAACTCCATGGTAAACTTTATGAACTCGGTGCTGAGTTTGTTTTGTTATCCGGCAGCGGCTCATCATTATTTGCAATCTTTCCGGATATTCGCAGTGCTCATTCTGCAAGCATGCAAATGCCCGAGAATTATTTTAAGTATATCGAAAATCCCGAAAAAGAGGAGTTTTAAGAATGTATAAATATGCCATATTTATTCTGTTAAGTCTGATATTCTTTTCTTGCTCATCAGTTAAAGAACTTAATTTCGTTACCAGGGAAGGCTGGAATGCAGATACACAAAAACCCTTTCCCAAGCATGTTCCGGAAAGGATAACAATACATCATGAGGGAACAATCTTCGATCCTTCTAAAGAGTCCGCCGCAGTTCATATTAAAAACGTTCAAAAGTGGGGAATGAGTGAAGCAAGAAACTGGGCAGATATTCCGTATCATTTTATTATTGACTTTGACGGAAATGTGTTCGAAGGACGAAATGTTTTTACCGTAGGGGAGACTGCGACAGAGTATGACCCCACAGGTCATCTGCTGATAACTTGTCTGGGGAATTTTGAAGTACAGGAACTCCCCGAGGCTCAGTATAATGCACTGGTGGGGCTTATTGCACACTGCTGTGACAAATACCGGATTGCACCCGAAACAATGAAGGGGCATAAGGACTTCGCAAAAACCGATTGCCCGGGAAAGAACCTTTATTCATTTCTGCAAAACGGTAAATTGCTAGAGGATGTGAAAATCAGGTTGGCAGAAATTCAAAAGTAAACTAATCAAAAATAACTTTTAACAGGGGAGGGTTTCCCTTCTTAATTTATTTTAAAGGACTATAGATGAACATACCCCAAGTAATCGCAAAAGAATTAAACATTAAAGTTAACCAGGTGGAAGCTGTCATCACTCTTTTCGGCGAAGGAGCCACTATTCCGTTTATTGCACGTTATAGAAAAGAGCGAACCGATGGACTGGACGAGGAGATTTTAAGAGAAATAGAAGAACGACTGAATTACCTTACTCTGCTTGAAGAAAGAAAAGAAACCATACTTAAAACAATTGAAGAACAGGGAAAACTGACCCCTGAACTGGAAGGGAAAATCAGAGCGGCACTTAAACTTCAGGAACTTGAAGACCTCTACCTTCCTTATAAACCCAAGAGAAAAACCCGCGGTACTGTTGCAAAAGCTAAGGGACTTGAACCGCTTGCTTTATTCATTCTCGGGAATCCGAAGTTTGAGGGGAATCTTAATGAGAAGGCTGCGGAATTTATCAATCCGGAATTGGGGGTTAACTCCGTTGAAGAGGCAATCGCGGGAGCTAAGGATATAATTGCCGAAATGATAAGCGATGATGCCAATATAAGGGGAGTCCTGAGGGAATTTATTTCATCCGAAGGAATGATCAGCTCCCTGAAAACCAAAGATAATGTGAATGAAGATAGTGCAAACGAGAAACTTAAAAGCAGGGAGACTAAGGATGTTTACAGAATATACTACGATTTCCGGATAGAAATCAGAAGAATAAAACCCTATCAGGTGTTAGCCCTTAACCGGGGGGAAAAAGAAAAGATCCTGAAAGTTGATGTCGTTACAGATGAAATAACCGCACACAGACTTATCAGAGAGACCTATTTCAAATACAGCGAAACGGTATTCGAAGAGCTATTGCAGACAGTTATTGAAGATTCCTACAAGCGGCTAATCTTCCCATCACTTGAAAGAGAAACAAGAAATAAACTTACCGAAACATCCGATTTGCATGCAATTGAGATATTTGCCGGAAACCTTAAGCAGTTGCTGCTCCAGCCCCCCTTGCTTGGAAAGAAGATAATGGGAATTGATCCCGGATTTTATTCGGGAAGTAAAGTTGCGATTATTGATGAGACCGGAAAATACCTTGAGGGGAGTACTATTTATCCTCATCCGCCTCAAAGTAAAATAGCAGAAGCAAAAAAAGAAGTCACCAGACTTGTTAAAAAGCATAACTCCGAAGTGATAGCTATCGGAAATGGAACAGCAAGCCGGGAAACGGAACTTTTTATTGCTGAACTTATTAAAGAACAAGATCTCAAGTGCCATTACATAATTGTAAGCGAAGCAGGCGCCTCGGTTTATTCAGCGTCGGAAATTGCCAAGAAAGAATTTCCCGATCTCGAAGCCAGTCAGCGGGGAAATGTTTCAATCGCCAGAAGACTGCTTGATCCTCTCGCCGAACTCGTAAAGATAGATCCTAAGTCTATTGGTGTGGGATTATACCAGCATGATGTTGACCAGAAACTCCTGATGAAAAAACTGGAGGATGTGGTAATCAGCTGCGTGAATTTTGTGGGTGTGGATGTGAATACCGCTTCAGCCTCTTTACTCACTCATGTATCGGGGCTGAATAAACGGCTTGCGGATAATATAGTCAAGTTCAGAGATAAAAAGGGTAAATTTGAAAGACGCGATGAGTTGATGGAAGTAACCGGGATAGGGGAAAAAGCATATGAACAGTCAGCAGGATTCCTGAAGATAAGGGATGGTGAGAATGTGTTTGACAACACTTTTATACACCCGGAGTCTTATGATGTGACCGAAAAACTTCTCAAACTGGTAAATATTCCAAAAGAAAAAGTGACCGAATCCGGAGGGTTGATAGAATTCGTCGTAACTAAGAAGGGGCTCGACAAAGTGGCAGCAGAACTCAAGTGCGGCATTCCGACGCTTTCCGATATAATTGCAAATTTAAAGAGACCGGGAAGAGACCCGCGAGAAGAAATGCCCAAACCGATTCTTAGAAGCGATGTCCTTAAAATGGAGGACCTGCGCGAAGGAATGAGGCTGAAAGGAACGGTCAGGAACATTGTTGATTTTGGAGCGTTTGTTGACATCGGAGTAAAGCAGGATGGTCTGATTCATGTTTCGCAAATGAAAAAGAAATTCGTCGCAAACCCTATGGAAATCTTAAAAGTCGGTGATGTCATTGATGTGACAATAATCTCTATAGATTCAGACAGGGGCAGAATCGGACTTTCGATAAGAGAGGGAGAAGAAAAATAAATCCCGGACATTACATCCGGGATCGCAAACTAAATAGGAACCGGATTATTTTCCCTTAATAAAGGTTTTGAACTTTCCATTTTGCTCTTTCTGAGTATATACCTCGTGCCCTTTTTCCTTAAGGATATCGATTAAAGGTGCCGGAACAAAGCCCGTGACAAGACAAAAAACCTCATCGGATTTAAGACCTGCCGCCTCCTTAGTAACCTTGGCAACCGGATGGATACCGTTGTTAAGATCCTCTGTGGCATCATACTCTGTCGTTATTGCAGAATTCGCAAGCCAGACCGGTCCGGACTCTTCGGAGTCATCTTTTTTTCCGAGATATTCTGTATCCTGTCCCACGGCACTTCGAAGTTTATTAATTAATACAGCGAGGTCCAGATTTCCCACTCGCGCTGCCTGTTTAAGTGAAGTAACGCGGGCAATTGTTCTTCTTAGTACCGGATTATTAAGTTTAACAAATTCGGGGGCTAGTGAAATAAGAACTTTCTCAAGCTCGGGGAAATTATTAAGAAGTTCAGCAACCTTGGTATCGGGGGTAATCAATTTATTCTCTTTCATAATCGCCTCTATTTGTCATAAGTCAAGAGGCGTCTTTCCCCCTCAACCTTTTTATATTCATTAATATCCTGAGTTAATTCAAGCGTTCCAAGGTACTCTCCTTTTTCATTTCTTACTGCATAGTAAGCGATGTGGACGTACATGCCTTTATAGCTTATCCAGAATTTTGCCGAATCCTGGGCGCCGCTCTTAAAATCGTTGATGATCTTTTCAACTATGTGAACACTCGATGGGGGATGACAGTATTGAACTTGTCGTCCGAGAATCGCCTTGCTCCTTTCGAAGATCCTCTCCTTTCCATGTGAGAAATAAGCGACTTTGTCTTCGTGGTCAACAAATGTTATATCCAGCGGAATAGAGGCAAAGATCGCCTCGAGTTGATCTTTCGAAAAAGAGCCGCTAGATAATTGAATCCGTTCGGGATTAATCGGTTCCGGTTCTTTACCGGGAGCGATTTCGGGTTTCCATTCAACTGCCGGTGCAGCAAGCGTATATCCAATTGAATCGCTTTGACGGTAAATCTCATACCATTCGATTTCTGTAAGCGTGTCCATGCACATCGGGAAAAGGATATTCTCTTCCTTGTAAATCATCTCATGGATAGCTGTTACGGTGGGTTCAAACATCATTTGAACAAAGTCAGTGAGTGTTTCAACCGTAATAGCTTCTTCGGTACGAATTAGTTGCAGGGAGGATTTCAGATACTCCCTTATTTCATCATGCTTGCCCCACATAACGGCGGGGGGTCCGGTAATACCGGCTTTTTCAAGATATGGGAAAAGAAGATTTTCCTTCCGGACGTAATGTTTTTCCAGATCAGCAAGTTTGTTGAACTCCTCTCTGAGTTCCATAAGAACGGAATTTGCGGGCGTGTCCTTATCGAGTCTATAAATCTTAAGAAAGATTTTCCTGACAGACTGAAGAACAGTTTCAACTGCCCGGTTTTCCAGTTTAAAGGTATCCACGGGGTGACCTTCGGGAGTTGTTTTTGCATGGGACAGGTCAATCTTCCCTTTTAATGCTTCTGAATGGATGTCGCAGAACTTTAAAATCTCCTCCTCGGGAAGTCCTTCCGAGATAAGTTCCTGTTCCGCTTGAACGACTTCTCCGTAGGGGACGGAGCCAAGCATTTCTGTAAGCTTTTTCTTTGTTTCATCAACGGATATACCGTTATGAAGATCCAGGATAAGTTTTTTTAGTTCATCCCTTCTTTTTTGACTGTTGTTTATTATTTCACTCATTTTGTTCCTTTAATATAAGATAGAATTATCTGATTATATAACAGAAAATGTACGTAAATAGTGCAACAAAACAAATAAAATTGCTTTATACAATCTCATTCATAAAAGAAATTTGATTTTTTTACTGCAAAAGTTTAAATTGCTACCTTAAAATTTTATTATTTGATTATATGAAAAAGTTCAGAGTTGGTACCTGTTCCTGGAACTACGAGTCATGGCTTGGGTTGGTTTATTCTTTTAAGTGGAAAACAAGTGCTCCTTATCTTGTTGAGTATTCAAAACACTATAAAACAGCGGAGATAGACAGCTGGTTTTATAATCTTCCCGAACCTGATGAAGTTAAGGAATACAAAGAAAATGTTCCAAAGGATTTTACGTTTACTCTTAAAGTCCCGCGCGAATTAACTATGACCCACATCCCCTTACCCGGTGGGATTACTTCAAATTCCCATTTCCTTTCAATGGAGTTTTTTGAAGTTTTTTATAGTAGAATTGAGGAACTGCTTCCTCAGGTAACCGGGATAATATTTCAATTCCCCTATTTTGAAAACGATAAAATAAGTTCGCTTTCACAATTCCTATTCAGAGCAAAGAGTTTTTTCCCGAATCTTCCCAAGGAACTCCCTATAGGAATAGAGGTTAGAAATAAAGACTTCTTAAATGACAATTATTTCGATTTTCTTACCGAGAATAATATCATTCCCGTTTTATCCGAAATGAAAATGCTCCCCACAATTACCGAAACCTATGAAAAAAACAAGTTGAGAATTGGGGATAACATAATTATTCGTTTGCTGGGGGGTGATAGAAAAGAGATCGAATTAAGAACGAAGAAGATGTGGGATGAAATAAGACTTCCAAAGATGCAGAATCAGGCTATCGCCGAAATGATAGTTGAAATGCTGGAAACTAAAAATGTGATTCTTAACGTCAATAATCACTACGAAGGAAGTGCGCCAAAGACAATTCAGGCAATTCTGGAATTTATGAAGCAGGCGGGATACAAGGAAAAATAATTTTCCCCGCTTAATATATGAAAACCTTCTTATTTTTTTTATTCCTGCTCTGCAACACTTTTGCCGGGCAGGAGGATACCCTCCTTTTTATCATCCGCGTTGATGATATTCTGTCACGAAATGTAACCACACTCCCAAGAAGAATAAAAGATTTTCAAAACGCAGTTGAGCTGCGGGGTGGAAAAGTTACCTGGGCAGTAATTCCTCACAGATTGATTGAATCACAAAACCTGGACGGTGTTGTTGCGCAAGAATTGAGGGAAACCTTACAAAACGGGCATGAAATTGCTATGCATGGTTATAACCACATTTGTTTACTATGTGGTCAGTCGGGACACGAAATGTTCTGTACTGTCAATAATCATCAATTTTCCTATGAACATCAGGTGGCTTTAGTAGATAGTGGACTCCGGCTTTTACTTGACACGGTTGGTATTACCCCCCGTACATTTGTTCCCCCCGCACATGTGGCAGACTCAATAACATATAGTGCATTGCTGGACAGGAGTTTTAATTTGCTCTCATCAACCGGACAAACCAAGAGTTTTATCTATCGCAATCTGTATAACCTAGCCCCGAACAATGAATATACGTGGCAATTAACAACCTCTCAGTACTCATCCAGACTTGCCTCGGCACTTAATGATATTAGAAATACCGGAGCATCAAACGGCTATTACTGCCTTCTTTTGCACGATCCCTTTATCAGGCAGGGTTACGAGAACGGACTCGTGGTCAGATGGACTGGCGAATTACTCGATTCACTTAACATATATTTCGGTGGCAGGATCAAATATGTAACTTTGCAGGAGGCATTCCAAAGTTTTAATCAACCGGCAAATATTATTAAACAGGAGTCTGTACCCGGAACTTTTTCTCTAAGCCAGAACTATCCTAATCCTTTCAATCCGAGCACTGTTATAAAATATCAACTGCCGGCAGACTGCAGAGTTACATTAAATTTATTTGATATTCTTGGGAACAGAATAGCCATGCTTGTAGATGAATATAAGCAAGCCGGAATTCACAGTTATGAATTGAGGATATCGGATTACAATATAACCTCGGGAATTTACTTTTACGAGATCAACGCAGGGAACTTCAGAAATGTGAAGAAAATGATATTTATTAAGTGATCCGCCCCCCATTTCTACATAAAAGCAGTTAAAATCCCTTTTTTTGCCTTTTTCTAAAGGCTCTTATTATCTATCTTTACTAATTAAATTAAAATTAAATTAGATATGAAAAAAACCTATTGGATTATACTCTTTTCGCTAATAATTGCGGGATGTTCTGCCACTGTTGATACAGCAAATATGCAACCACAGGACAGGCTTAATTATGCAATAAAACTCTATGAAGAAGAATCTTATGAGCAAGCCGTTATCGAGTTCGAAGCAATAATGCTTCAATATCCCGGAAGTGAATTCGTGGATAAAGCTCAGTATTATCTGGCAATGACGCGTTTTAAACGCAGCGAGTACATTATTGCTGCCTCCGAGTTCAGCCGCCTTATCAGGAATATGCCGTCAAGCGTCCATGTTCCCGATGCGCAGTTTATGCTTGCAGATTGTTACTTTACCCTATCCCCCAAGTTTGCGCTTGATCAGCGTTATACTAAACAGGCGATTCAGGAGTTTCAGTCTTTTATTGACTTTTTCCCAACCGACTCTCGGGTAGCGCAAGCCGAGGAGAAAATATCATTTCTGAATTCCAAATTAGCCGAGAAGGAATTTAATAGTGCATACATATACGAGAAACTTGATTATTACAATGCGGCACTGCTTTACTATGACAATGTTCTTTCGTTTTATCACGATACACAATTTGCTCCCAAGGCAAGTTATAATAAAATTTATATATTGATTGAGAAAGAAAGGACTTTGGACGCGCTGACCGAAGCAAATAATTTTTTATTAAAATATCCGCAAGATTCAAATTACTCAAACATACTGAAAATAAAAGAAACCCTGGAAAACAAACTTAAAACATCGGAAAATTAATGACACCCAAAAAAGTTTCTGATTCAACCACAATAATGACCGAACTGGTTCTGCCTCAGCACACCAATACCCTGGGTAATCTTCTCGGTGGAGAACTGATGCATTGGATTGATATCTGTGCGGGAATTTGTGCTTTCAGACATGCCCAGAATGTTTGTGTGACGGCAGCTGTTGACAGCATACATTTCCATCACCCTATAAAACTCGGGCAGATCGTTACACTTAAAGCTTCCATTAACCGGGCATTTAATTCGTCGATGGAGATTGGTGTCGAGGTTTTCTCCGATTCCTATACTGACGGGAAAGTCGTGCTCAGCAATTCGGCTTTCATAACTTTTGTCAGTATTGATAAAGATGGGAAACCGCTCCGGGTTCCCCCGGTTACTCCCGAAACACCAGAAGAACAGAAGAGGTTTGATGAGGCGCTTGGAAGAAGGGAAAAAAGACTTCAGGCTGATAGGTAAACATTTTTTGCTGGTTTTTTTAATTATCGCTCCGGCTACCCAGAGTCAGATTTATTTTAATGGTCTCTGCCGGTATGCTGTGCACGATATTGAACCGGGATTAACCTCACTGATATCCTTGAATTTTAATAATGATTATTATACCGATCTTGCTGCTTTCTCCGGTTCAGGCAATAAAATTATTACTCTGCACGGTGCTGAAAAAGGAAACAAAATCAGGAAAACTGTTGTGAATAATTCGGCTTCTCCAGATAAAATATTGCCCGTTACGGACGCAGCTAATAACGTGAAGGAATACCTTTATGTTTCCCGTAAAAAACGCACAGCAGGATTAATGAATTTCAATCAGGGAGGATATCCAATATTCGGTACACCGGTCCGTTTTAATACTTATCCTTCCAACATATCAGTTGGGAATACCGATAATGACCCCGAAAAGGAGTTTCTTATCTCCGGCGATTCGTTTGCAGGTATGGAATTACTGAAACACAAAAAGGGAAGGCTTGTTAGGAGTCAAATAGTAAAGGACCATATTTATCCACTCGCAATCCTTGTTGACCTGAATTCGGATGGATTTGCGGATATACTTGCATATAATCTAATCGAAAATAAACTTGAATTTTTTTATAATAATTCAAACGGTAAATTCGCACTCGTAAAGCAAACACCGGTAAGCGGAAAAGTCAATCATCTATATGCATACAACATTAATTCGGACTTCTTCACGGATATACTTTTTTCCATCGGAAACAGCATCCACTTTTTACTTGGAGATTCTTCCTCATCATATAAAAGACAATTTACCCTGCGAACGAATTATGAAGTGCACAAATTTATTCCCGGCGATTTTAACCGGGATGGCTTGACTGATCTTTGCTACCTTAACACCCGCAACTCTGTGGTATCTGCAGTTTTTCAAAAAGATGATCTTACTTTTTCAAAAGAACTTCTTTATCTTGAGAAAGAAGGGCTTGAGGACTTGATACCATATTACAGCCGGTTCATTGAGGGTTTTGCTGCTTTAAGCAATAAAGGGCAGATATTTACACTTGCCCGCGAATCCTTTTTAGGGTCAAATAACACAATTAAATTGGCGGGAAATGCCGATATAATAGTTCCGGTATCCCGTCCCGGTACCTCCGCGGCAGATATCGGTTATCTTGATACGACGAGGAAAGTTTTTAACCTTGTCCTCAGAAATGAAGACCAAATGCCCGGGATTCTCTTTTCAACACCCGTGAATGCAAATTACAAAAACATAAAAGCAGAAAGTATAAGTAATTCGGAAAAAATCTTTTACTTTTATTCTCAAAAGGATAGAATGATTGAAGTAGTACTGCTTGATTTAAACAACTTCAGACTTAAGAGGGAATTTGTTAATTGTGAGGGGGAAATAAAAGAAGTCTTTTTACGAAAGAGAGAATCCGAAATATACCCCGAGCTTTATGTGTTCCAGAATATATCCGGCAAGAAAGTGGTTGCACATTATAATTATCCTCAGAAACGGTATCGCAAGACAGGAGAAACAATTTTTTCCCCTGAGGCAATCGATATAAATGTGCAAGGAGGAGAGTTATTCAGCTGGACTTCCGATTCTTCACATACAACCCTGCAGCGTTATATGGAAAACTTCAGCCAGCCGCTTGAGGTGATATCACTGCCGGTAAAATACTCCTACCGCAAAAGTATTTCATTCGATTTTCTAAATAATGGGCAGAATCGGCTGTTGACTTTCTTCGCAGAGAAAGGGACATCTTTTCTGCAGATACTTCCACTCAACAAAGAAATTACAAGAAAACTTGCCGGGAAAAAATATCTTCTGAAACAGATTGAATTAAGGGAGAAAGAAAACCTGACCAGTGAAGATTTTTTCAACAACCTGTATATTGGAAAAATAAATCACCCATTGGCACCAAAGATATACTTTCATTCCGCTTACTCAGACTTACTATACAGGCTTGATATTACCGGACGAGGCCGGTACGTTGCGTTAACTCCGCTTGCTGAAGTTCAGAACACAGGAAGTTACTTCGTAGAGAACAGATTAAGAAACCGGAGATTTGTGGTATATTCGGATAAAGAATTAAATTGCATTCGGTCTGTAAAAATATGAAGATTGGTATAAAACACATTGCGCTCTTAGTGGTTTTATTATCGGGTTCCACCTTATCCCAGCGGATGGATTCAATATTCAACGATTTTACCCGGATGAGACTTCCAAATGAAATTCCGGATTCTCCATCCGGACCATTGCATGATGACCGGAAATGCGGTTTCGGGATAACCGCACAAGTCCGTTTTAATATTGACGGTTTTTCGCCCACACAGCAAGCTATACTCAAACCACTGCTTGAAAGACCGGTAACTTCAACCAGCATTGTTTCACCCAGAGGATTCTTCAAAATTCACTTCGATGAGTCGGGTTATAACAAGCCCACCTATAGTGCACTTGAACTTGCAATTGCACTTGATTCATCATACGCGGTTGAAGTTGAACGAATGGGATTTCCTCCGCCACCTCCGGATAATGGTGCCGGTGGAGATAATAAGTACGACGTTTATATACAGGCGCTTGGCGGGACATATGGTTATACAATGCCGGAAAATGAAATAACTCCAGGTTCGGATCAGTACACTTCATACATAGTAATCAACAGCGATTTCACCGGTTTTTATACGTCCGGTATTAAAGCGGCAAGAGTAACTGCAGCGCATGAGTTCCACCACTCAATACAAATGGGGAACTATGCATATAAAGAAGTAAGCGGAGAAATTGAAGATCTTTTCTTCTATGAGCTGACCTCGACATCAATGGAAGAATTCGTATTTGACAATGTGAACGACTACTATGGATATATGAAAAGTTTCTTCACATATCCGGACAAGCCTTTACAACTCCAGTCCGGCTATAATCTAGCCATTTGGAATATTTTTCTGAAAGAGAGAGTCGGGGAAGGGGTTTTTGTTAAACAATGGGAGCAGTTTAAAACCAAACGAGCACTTACTTCTATAGATATCGCACTTAACAGTTACAATACTTCTTTCTATGATGAGTTCAAGGAATTTGCTGTGTGGGCTTATTTCACGGGATACCGGTCGGTTTCCGGAAAATATTTCAAAGATGCGGCAGAATTTCCGGAAACCGACCG